>ULOL01007080.1_pt1 | contig 12643 bp, 10 predicted proteins | sample 1952611 | NCBI WGS metagenome assembly ULOL01 (sample SAMEA4835604, study PRJEB28245) | human gut metagenome | biome: gut microbiome; material: fecal sample | place: Denmark | collected 2008 | reverse complement strand
CTACCAGAACGATGAGCTCCCCTTCAAGCTGGCAACCGGAAACGACTGGTGGTTCCATGCCAAGGGCATGCCCGGCTCACATGTCATTGTAAAAGCTGAAAACAAAGAGCTGCCGGACAGCACCTTTGAGGAGGCCGGCAAGCTCGCAGGCTACTACTCAAAGGGCAAAAATGCCGACAAGGTAGAGATAGACTATCTGCAAAAGAAAAATGTCAAAAAGCCAAACGGTGCCGCAGCCGGCTTTGTCGTGTATTACACAAACTATTCTCTCACGATTCACCCGGATATATCCGATATCAGGCAGATTGAGTAAGCAGATTATACTTATTTCATAACCATTCCAAAATGCTTAAAGTAAAAAGCTGATATACACATGCATAGTCATGCGTGCGATATCAGCTTTTATTTTAGCCATTTAAGCTCATCACAGATTCATTCTCTTTAATTGTTCTTTTGCAAATTCATCCATTTTCTTTTTCAGTATTCTGTTTTCCGGTGTACAAAGCGCCGGGTCTGCCTCAAGCACCTCATCCACCATCTCAGATGCTTCCTTTAGCACATCGCTGTCCTGATACACATCCGCAAGTGCAAACGCAAGGTCTCCACTCTGCCTGATTCCAAAGAAATCCCCGGGACCTCTGAGCTTTAAATCCTCACTTGCTATATAAAAGCCATCATTTGATTTATTTAGTATCTCCAGACGTTTTTTTGATTTCTTTGAATTTGACGAATTGATGAAAATGCAATACGACTGTGCATCCCCCCTGCCTACACGGCCTCTTAGCTGATGAAGCTGTGCAAGTCCAAACCTGTCTGCATTCTCTATCATCATGACAGTTGCATTGGGCACATTTACACCAACCTCCACGACTGTTGTGGACACAAGCACCTGCGACTCATTATTTGCAAAGCGCTGCATCACCTCATCCTTTGCCTTGCTCTTCATCCTGCCGTTAAGCACATCTACCGTGATATCCTTTGGCAGTGCCGCTTTAAGCACATTTGCATAATCTGTGACATTTTCCCCTTCCGAGTTTTCGGTTTCCTCCACAAGAGGACATATAACATACGCCTGATGACCGGCTCTCACCTGCTCCTCGATGAAGCTGTAGGCCTTTGGCCTGAACGCCGTGCCAACCACACAGTTCTTGATCGGAAGCCTCTTTGCCGGCACCTCATTTATGACAGAGATATCCATATCACCGTATATGATTATTGCTAAAGTACGCGGTATCGGAGTGGCACTCATCACAAGTATATGTGGCTTTCTTCCCTTATCCGAGAAGCTCTCCCTCTGCTTCACGCCAAATCTGTGCTGCTCATCTGTGATAACAAGCGACAGATTGGAAAAATCCGCTTTCTCCTGTATGAGCGCATGAGTGCCTATAATAAGCGCATTTTTCTCGTTTTCAAGGCGCTCATAGGCCTCTCTTTTCTGCTTTGCCGTCATGGAGCCGGTAAGAAGCACAACAGGACTGTCAAGTCCAAACTGACTAACCAGTGAGCAAAACGTCTCATAATGCTGGTTTGCAAGCACCTCCGTCGGAGCCATAATAGCAGACTGATAGCCACATTTTGACGCCCACGCCATAAGGAGAAAAGCAACAATCGTCTTTCCTGAGCCCACATCGCCCTGAATAAGCCTCTGCATCACATAAGGGCTTTTAATATCCTGCTTTATCTCATCTATTGTCTTCTTCTGCGCGCCTGTCAGCTCATATGGAAGCTTCTCAATCATTCTGTCTATAAAAGCATCATCCGTAAACTCAAACTCATTTTTGTCCTTCTGCTGCTTTTTATTCTGATACCGCATGCCCATGATAAAGAGAAAAAACTCATCAAAAACAAGCCGTCTTCTTGCCTCCACAAGCGCGTCAAAGTCATCAGGGAAATGTATCTGCTTCATGGCATAATTGTACTCGCAAAAGCCGTACCTGTGCCTTATATCCTTAGGCAGATAATCTGACAACAGTGTATCATGTGACAGAGTCTCCTTTATCGTCTTGACTATCAGATTGTTTGTCACACCGCTTGTCACGGAATACACAGGCTGCAGTGTATCGCGTATAGCCTCGTACTTTTGCACCTCATACACCACAGGCTGCTCCATGACATATCTGCCGCCCTTTGGCTTAATATGTCCGTAAAATATAAGATGTCTTCCCTGCACAAGCTGTGCCTTAAGGTATGGCATACGGTACCATACCAGCTGTATCATATGCCCGGGCGAGCCGATATCCTGCAATGTAATCTGCATTCTCGCTGTATTTTTCACTACAGGTGCCTTTTTAATCACAGCATGGATGGCATAGGTGCTGCTTACGTTTACATTATTCAGTTCATCAATATCCGTTATTTCCGGAAACTTTACATAATCCCGGGGAAAATGAAGGAGTATATCACCAACGGTGTATACTCCCATTTTAGCAAATGCTTTTTGTGTTTTTTCCCCGATTCCCTTAACCGCGGTAATCGGTGAAGCTATATCCATATTTGCTCCTAAATATAATAAATATCATTTATATTCTTTAAAAGGCTTTACTCTACAGAAATAACATAATAGTAGATTGGCTGTCCGCCATCGTTGACCTCAACCTCTACATCAGGATATTTCTCTTCGATTGCTGCTGCAAGCTCATTAGCTGAGTCCTCATCAGAATCACTTCCGAAATAGATGCTGACAATCGCAGAATCCTCATCTACCATGGCATCTACCATCTCAAGTGTGGTAGCCCTTAAGTCTGTTCCAACAGAAAGGATGCTCTTGTCGCCGATTCCCATGAAGTCGTTCTGCTTGATGGTTTTTCCGTCAATCTCAGTATCGCGGACTGCATATGTCACCTGTCCTGTCTTGACATTTTCTATCTCAGCCATCATCTGCTCTTTATTCTCCTCGGCACTGTGGTCAGGTATATAATTTACAAGCGCTGTGATACCCTGTGGGATAGTCTTTGTAGGGATAACAATAATCTGTTTATCCTCAACAAGGTCTACTGCCTGGTTTGCAGCCATGATGATATTCTTGTTGTTTGGCAGGATAAATACTGTCTTCGCATTTACATGCTCGATAGCGTTGAGCATATCCTCTGTGCTAGGGTTCATGGTCTGACCACCCTCTATGAGATAGTCCACTCCAAGGCCTCTAAACACCTCATTCATGCCCTCTCCGATTGAAACAGATACAAAGCCCATTTCCTTTGCAGGCATGTTATTTGTCTTTTCCTCAGCCTGAGCAGCTTCATAAGCCTCTTCCTCAGCCTTCTGCTGTGCTGCAAGCTTCTGTGAATCCTTGATGAGCTTTTCCTGATGCTCCTCACGCATATTGTCGATCTTTATCTTGCTGAGCGAGCCGAAGGTAAGTGCCTTCTGCAGTGCAAGTCCAGGGTCGTTTGTATGTACGTGAGTCTTTACGATCTCATCGTCAGCTACAACGACTATAGAGTCACCGATTGACTCGAGGAATGCCTTGTATGCGTGCTCCTCATTGTCTGACATTGGCGCATTGAGTACAATAATAAACTCTGTGCAGTAACCAAACTTAATCTCTGCCTCTGTCTCAGCCGAAATCTTTGCTGGAGCTGCTCCTGTTGATGCGCCCTCGATTGTATAGTCAATCTCCTTGCCGATAAGGGCATCATATGCTCCCTTTAATACCTGAACAAGTCCCTGTCCGCCCGAATCCACAACACCTGCCTGCTTTAATACAGGAAGCATCTCCGGTGTCTGGTCAAGCACATACTCAGCCTGCTTTATAACCTCTTCAACAAATGTGACAACATCCTCTGTATCGTCTGACAGCTCAAGAGCCTTTTCTGCTGCGCCCTTTGCCACTGTAAGGATAGTTCCCTCCTTAGGCTTCATAACTGCCTTGTAAGCTGTCTCAACCGCCTTCTGGCATGCCTCGCAAAGAATAGTGACATCTATTTCATCGTATTCCTTTATAACCTTGCAGAAGCCTCTAAAAAGCTGTGATAAGATAACACCCGAGTTTCCTCTGGCGCCTCTTAAAGAGCCTGATGAAATAGCCTTTGCAAGCTCTGCCATGGTAGGATTTGTGAGCGAGCTGACCTCCTTGGCTGCAGACATGATTGTCATTGTCATATTTGTTCCGGTATCACCATCCGGTACCGGGAATACATTCAGCTCATTTATCCAGTCTTTCTTTGAATCAAGATTCTTGGCTCCCGCAAGAAACATCCTTGCAAGGAGCTTTGAATTAATGCTTGTGATCTCCACTTTTTGTAGTCCTCCTTAATCAATTACCCTTACGCCCTCAACGTAAATATTGATCTTTGCAATTTTCATTCCTGTAAATGACTCAACCTTGTACTTAACCGTCTCGATAAGATTGTCCGAAACAGTGCCGATTGAAATACCATACGCTACTATTACATGAAAATCAATGGTAATTTCGTTGTTCTCATCTACCTTTACATTTATTCCATGGTTCAGGTAATCTCTCTTTAAAAGCTTTACAAGACCATCCTTCATGTTGACCGCTGCCATGCCTACTATTCCAAAGCACTCTACAGCTACAGAGCCTGCATAGGTTGCAATAACATCTGTATCAATTAAAATTTGTCCATATTGGGTATCCATCTGTCCCTTCATAATATATACCTCCATCATATTGTGACGTAGCTAATGTTATTATACCTTTTTTTTCACAAAAAGCAAATATTTTTATATTTTATCCTTGCATTCTTTATTTTAATCTGATAGAATACATTTGTTGTGAGCTTAAGAGTATGGTAAGCTTAGTGAAATGCAAGGAGGTGCAATATCATGGCAAAATGTGCAATTTGTGAAAAAGGTGTTCATTATGGAAATAATGTCAGCCATTCTCATAGAAGATCAAATCATGTTTGGAAGTCAAACATTAAGAAGGTTTCTTGCAAGGTCAATGGAGTTCCACAGAAGTTATATGTATGTACTTCATGTTTAAGATCTGGCAAAGTTGAGAGAGCTTAGTCTTTATTTTTGAATCTTTTGAATTTTAAAGGACATCCGTTTGGATGTCCTTTTTATTTGCTCACATATATGAAATTAATCCTGCTTATCGTCCTCTGCCTCGTCTACCTTTACATCGTCGAGATTAAGGTCATCATTTTTTCCCTTTGAGAAGCGGCTTACAATGTCCGGCACCATATCAAGTATCTTGGTCATGCCGTCCTGATTCTTTACATTGACAAGCTTTGTCTGGCCATTCTGGATAACGAGCACTGCACTTGGCTGAATCTTTCCACCCATACCACCGGCTCCGTTATTTTTCTTTTCTGCCGAAAATGCTCCTGCTGCCACTCCAAACGACACATCCACAAGCGGAAGTATGATTGTATCCCCTATATGAATCGCATCACCAACCACCGTCTTTGTAGTGATAAAGCTGTCCATCCCCTTGAAAAGTGACTCTACTGTGTTATTGAAACTATTATCTGCCATAATATCTTCCTCCTATCTGCTTATCCTATTATATAATCTGCGGCAGTTTTTATCAAATAAAATTCTAAGTGTTGCCGCTAAAATACTTATTACTATCACATGCCCCTTTATATCAAAGCTGCCCTTTGCATATGGATTTTCACTCTCGAAATCAGGTGTAATCCGCCATCTGTTTGTATAGCCGACAGGAAAACATGCTAAAATACCTAATGAAATGCCTGTTGTATCAGGCGAGCCGGTTGAATAAACCATTGTAAGCTTAAGCCTCCTTGGGCATATTCTTTTAAGAATGATAAAAAGCTCTTTTTTCAGATGTAAAAAAGCAGCTTTATTTCTCTCATCACTGTATTCTCTTTTTAGCTTATAGATACAGTTTTTTATTTTTTCTGACTTATCTTTAAATTGCTTTTTATGTGACTTTTTGTGTGGCTTTTTATATGTTTTTTGATGAGTGGGCTTTGTTTGTTGTTTTATATGCTGATTCTCATCACTTACTGTCCTTTGCTCGTTATGAGTCTGTGCTGTGCTTTCATTCTCTGTCTGTTCATCTGCGACATATTCTGACTCATCTGCCGGTATTTGAGGCTCATCTCCGGTGTTTTCACTGGCTTTATCTTCTGTTTCAGTTTTAGCTGCCTCATCCATATCGTCATCATCCAAAGCCTCATAATTATCAAACAACTTCTTCTTCACAAAAGCAAACCTTATATATCCGTCAGTTTCATCCGCATACTCTATATGCAATGCAAACAAATGAAAAAGCCATGACACATGTGCTTTTGCTCTTATGTCTGTATTGTCAAAGCTTCCGACAGCCCTGTACTTGACCGGCACAAACAGTACGCAAAACAGCGCTGTAAGTATAAGAGCAAGCACTACAAGGAGTATGATGCCTATGACCTTTAAAATCGTAAATATCATCTATCTATTTCCTCCGTTTGCTCTTTAAATAGCTCTTCACATCTGTTTTACCTGTATTTTCGTATGTCTCCTTAACAATATCACAGGCCAGCAAAAGTGCCTCATCATAATTACCCGCTACTGCGATTATGTGCAGATTCTTCTTCGGATATCCCTTCTGCAGCAATTCTCTTGTCGGAATGATATCCAAAAGATTTTCCTCATTTGACGGAAACGTGATGATGTATGTGTGAAGCATGCCGGCATTATGCTCTATCTTCCACTTGATTTTCTTTATCTTTCCGGTAACAGACTCTCCTACAAATAAATCCTCATACCATTTCATTCCAAAACCTCAAAAAGCAGTTTTTTAAAACTGCTTTTTAATAATACTAATAATACTTGTGTGTCCCCCATAAATTGCTTTTCTTTAAATCCAGGTACTCATTGTAAGCCTTCTCAAGTATCTGCTTCTCATTTGCAAACTTGAGCAGATGATATGCCTCGTGATACTTGTAAAACCCTGAATCCATGAAATACTCTTCTCTTTGCGGTTTACTATAATAACTTTCGCCCATCATAAGATACCAGTGTACATCCTTTTCCACTGTATCATGTGGCACGGTAAAAGAATAGTGGCTCTTACCCACGTATTGGATTATCGTTGCACTGGCACCAGTCTCCTCTTTCACTTCACGGATTGCAGTGTCCTTGTACTCTTCATCAGATTCCACAGTTCCCTTGGGCAGTACCCACCCCTCGTACCTGTTCCTGTAGTTCTTGTATAAGAGTAATATTTTGCCACGAAAGATTACCACACCGCCACAGCTCGTTGCTTCTATCATTGCCATTCCTCCAAGTGTGGTTTAAACGCTATCTGTCAGTTCAAGCGAAATATGAACGATAACGTCTGTCATTACACTTAAGTATAACCTACTTCTAAAAAAAGTGCAACAAGCCTATTCATTGAAATATTTATCAAATACCTTTTTTGCCACCGGCACCGCATATGTGCTTCCGGCACCCGAATCCTCCACAACTACTGCAATTGCCAGATCATTGTAGCCATCCTTTTTTCCATAGCCCACAAACCAGGCATTAGTCTGGTCTGTAGAATCTGATACCTGGGCAGTTCCGGTCTTTCCAAAGGCCTCATAGCTCTGATTGCTTAGCTTTGCGCCTGTTCCATCAGATACCACTGCTGCCATAAGATTCTGGAGAAAGGCTGCCTGATCCTTTGACATAATCTGCTTGTATGAAGCCGGTTTATTCTGCTCCACAAGCGCCCCGCTCGCATTTTCCGTATGGTCTACCAGATATGGCCTCATCAGATTTCCATCATTGCAGATTGCACCGGCAATCATGCACATGTGAAGCGGTGAAACAAGCGTGTTTCCCTGACCTATCGTGGTCTGCATGGTCAGAGCTGACGAAGCATTGTTATCCAGTGCAAATTTACTCTTTTTTGAATCAAAGGCTATGGGCAGATTCTTGTTGAAAAGCATATCGTCACACAAGGTATTAAGCTTATTGTTGTCCACCAAAAGACCTATATTGGAAAAGGACGAGTTACATGACTTTGCAAACGACTTTGTTAAGTCCTCCTGTCCGTGTGATTTATTGCCGGCACAGTGGATTGTAAAGCCATCCTTTGTAATACTGCCATCACAATCAAAGCTGTAGTCGTTGTATGTAGACGGATTTTCGTTGTAATACTCAAGTGCTGTAAAAATCTTAAACACTGAGCCCGGAGCATACTGCCCCTGTGTTGCCCTGTTGTAAAGAGAAGTGCTGCCCTCACCGTTTACGCTCTCCCAGTCACTTGCTATGGTGTTTGGGTCATAATCAGGCTTTGACACCATAACTGCAATCTTTCCTGTCTTAGGCTCAATTGCAATGACAGCCCCTTCGTAATCTCCAAGAGCATTGTATGCAGCCGCCTGTGCTTCGTAATCCAGTGTGGTTATGACATTATCACCGGTATTTTTCTTGCCGCTTATATCATTTACTATCTGGTCAAGGAAAAACTCATGTGAGCGAAGCAATGAGAAATTTTCCTGCTTTTCAAGCCCTGCCTTACCGTTTACGGCAAAGCCTGCCACATGCGCAAACACTCTGCCGTCAGGGTATTCCCTTGTCTCAGACGCATCTGAGCCTACCTTTGTCCGTGCTATGACATGTCCATCCTTAGTCTGTATCTCGCCCCTCACTACATTCTTAGAGAAAAGATCCTGCAGCGAATTGTATGGACTGTTGATGAATTCGTCGCTTTTTACAAACTGGAAATATAAGAAATAACCTATCAATCCAACAAAAACTATAAGGAAAAAATATGTAACAACCGCATACTCTCTATTTCTGTGTCTTCGTGCTGTTTTTGCCGCCTGCTGCCGGTTTTCTCCTTCTCTGTTGACTTCCCTGCGCCCCCGGCTCTTTAGCTGTCTGCTTTTGTCTGTTTTTTGTCTCATGGTCCTTTCGTCTCTTGTCATCTATATTTCTCCTTTTTTCAGGGGCTGCCTGCATAATATACATGCCCTGTATCATTCCAAAAATAATCATCGTAGATAGAAGCGAGCTGCCACCGTAGCTCACAAGCGGCAGCGTCACACCGGTCATCGGTATAAACTTGGTTGAGCCGCCGACAGTTAAAAGCACCTGAAGCGCATACACACTGCCAAGTCCCAACGCCACATACTTGTAAAATGCATCCTTCATCTGCATGGAAAGATTAAATATCATAAGAAAGCAGCTGACACAAACCATAATGAGGCAGACAGCAAATATACCGCCCATCTCCTCTGAGATAGCCGCTATGATAAAGTCTTTAGACACAATAGGTATCTTATTCGGCAGTCCCTGCCCCAGCCCAAAGCCAAACAGTCCGCCTGTACCTATGGCAAAGAGCGACTGACACACCTGATAGCCGGCCTTGTCTATTACAGAAAGAGGATCAAGCCATGCAACAATTCTGTTCTTCACATGTGAAAACAGATGATAACCAGCGTACATTCCAAGCCCCACAAACGCGAGTCCTCCGGCAAAAATATAAAACTTTTTTGTCGCAACATAAATCATGACCAGATATGTAAAGAAATACAAAAGTGCTCCACCTAGATCATTTGATGCAACAAGTATCAGCACAAACACTGCCGATACGCCGCTTGTTATGGCAAGCTGCTTTAAATCAGTTGATTTATACAGCATGGATGCTATAAAAAATACAAAAAGTATCTTCACAAACTCAGACGGCTGAATCGAAACAGGGCCAAAGGTCAAAGAGAGCTTTGCTCCCCTGCTCGCCACTCCTACCACAAGCACCGACAAGAGTCCAACTATTCCCACACCGGCATATGTCCATGTCAGTTTTCGAAACATCGTGCCTTTTTGCATGATAAGCGGTATTAAAAACGCAAATATCGTTCCGGCAAGTACAAAAACAAACTGCCTTAATGCCTTGTCAAACGAAATTCTCGTTAAAATAATCATGCTTATACAAAGCATCATCACCATGTTGTTTAGCACAAGCTCTGAGGCATTCTTATAAAACTTATGATAAATCAAATAAATTGATTCAAAAAGCACAAGCTGTGCTATATAAAAGCCTATTATCTTTGTATCCATTGTCGTGACAAAGAGCACCAAAAAACCATCTAAATGAATCAGAAACATATAAAATCTCTGCAGATTATATATATGCCTCTGCTTTTTCGGCTTGTCGGGATACTTGAATAAATGAAAGCATAAAAAAGTATATATGAGAAAAAGTATTATCATAATATACTTGGAAAGCTGTACTATCAGATGTACCATGTTATTCTACTCCTCTTTTGTAATGTCCGTTTGTATATTCAGCTACCTTATCATCCATAACCGCCTTAATCTGCTTTGGAGTCTCGATTGTAAAGCTGTATCTAAAACTCCTGATACCAGCCTCCTTAAGCTTACCTATATTCTTTGTGAGCATGGTAGGCAGTGAATTATATATTGTATTATAGCACTCCTTACAGTTGTTACAAACTGCAAAGGATTTATTGTATCTGTCCTTTAAATATATAAGCTTTTGCTTTTTATCACAGCCCTTTGTGTTTTTGTGCACACAATTGGCGGTGGTCATAAGCGGATAATATCCATAGACTATCATCTGCGAGCCTATATTGTTTCTATGCATAATCTCCTTTGAATTGAGTTCAAGCGGCACTGTATCACCACTTACTCCATGCTCAAAAAAAGCACTCTTTGAAACATCATTAAAGGTATACATATTGTGGTCTAAAATAACTTTTTTCCCTGTAAACAGATTTTCTGTCAGATAAAGCTCCTCATAGTTTTTCACAACAAAGCCCTCGAAGCTTACATTATCAAGCTCTTTTGCGATAGTTACAAAATAATCCGATGAATCCGCCCTGAATATCGTAGGCAGCATGAGATACACTTTTTTATTTCGCTTTGTAAGGCTTTGCACATCATCTGCAAACTGCTGTATCAGATTCTTCCTGTCATACATGTCAAAATCCAGATAAAATACATCAAAGCATTCATAGCTAATAAGTGTATCAAGCTGCGCGCGTGTCATACACGAGCATATGGTGGTGTAATCCTTTGCATTTACAGCTCCATCTTCATGTGTTGCGTCGCTTTTTACGACATGTTCAGGGAGCTCACACATACTTGATATATCAGCATATCGTGCGTCATCCCTGTAATACTTTTTCAACAGCTTATCACAAAGCCCTGAAATTGCATCACGCCGCAGCTTGTTTAGTGCTCCGTTCGGCACAAAGACGTTTTCTCCGATTTGAGCTTTAATATGTGAAAACTCAAAGTCTGTATCACCGGTTTTGTTTATCCTGTCGATAGCGGCCTTTTTATCTAGCGGTGCCTTAAGTGCGGCACTGACAGGTTCTATTGAAGCTTTGTATGTCACATCACCTCTTTTTACAGTGAGGCTTCCGGGCTCCCCCTCTCTTAAAACAAGCTCTCCCTCTATCGAAAGCTTTCTTTTTTCAGGCGAAGGCTCTGCAGCATTTGAAACGAAATTAGGCTTCACATAAGTCACCATATCAGAGCCATTGTGGTCGAAATAATACCTGTCTGTGAAACCACAGCGGTTTCCAAGTGCCTTTATCCTGTCATAATCAGCATCGGTAACAGGCTTCATACTGTCGATATAGCTTCTGTAGTATTTTACCACTCCGCATGCATACTCAAGCTGCTTCATACGTCCCTCAATCTTGAGCGAATAAACACCTGCATCATGCAGCTTGTCAAGAGCCTTTATACCACACATATCCTTAAGGCTTAAAATGTATTCATCCTTTTTGCCCTCCACGGTATACGGCAGTCTGCACGGCTGTGCACAGCGGCCTCTGTTTCCGCTTCTACCACCTAAAATACTGCTGAAAAGGCACTGTCCCGAATACGAATAGCACAATGCTCCGTGCACAAAGGCTTCAAGCTCCATGCCTGTTTCCTCATGTATGCGCTTCATCTCGGCAAGAGAAACCTCCCTTGCCATGACCACACGCGTCACTCCAAACTGTGAAAGAAAACGCACTCCGTCTGCTCCCGTTACCGTCATCTGTGTACTCGTATGTATCTCCAATGACGGAAAATACTCATGGATAGCCTTCACCACTCCAATATCCTGCACTATCACTGCATCAAGCCCTCTTTTGTAGTATGGAAGCAGGTAGTCGTAGAGCTTTGAAAACTCACTGTTTTTAATCAGCGTATTGACCGTCAGATACACCTTTACTCCTCGTAAATGCGCAAAATCAATTGCCTCTAAAAGCTCATCCTCTGTAAAATTATTGGCATATGCCCTGGCTCCAAACATGCTTCCGCCCACATACACAGCATCGGCGCCGCTTTCTATCACGCCCTTAAATATCTCAAGGTTGCCTGCCGGTGCAAGAAGTTCAAAATCTTTATTTCTCATATATTTCCTCATATAGATGCTCATTTGATATCATATAAACCTGCAATAAAATAGGGAACAGTGTACGATAACTGTTCCCCTTTTATTGCTATTTATCGCTACTGTCATTTGCCCCTTTAGAAGCATGTGCAGATTTTTTAACAGGCTTTTTTCCATCAAGAAGTGACTCCTCAAGAGTTGCCTCAAGTCTCGCCTTGTTGAGTAAAAGCTCTTTGTTTTGTGCCTCAAGCTCCTTCATGCTTGCCTCAGCATTCTCGGTCTTTACCTGATTGGAAATTAAATCATGCTTTAAATCGTATATTTCCTTATCCTTATTCTCTATATCACCCTCGAGCTTTTCGACAAGTGCCTTTGCCTTGAAAT
>ULOL01011454.1_pt1 | contig 12817 bp, 9 predicted proteins | sample 1952611 | NCBI WGS metagenome assembly ULOL01 (sample SAMEA4835604, study PRJEB28245) | human gut metagenome | biome: gut microbiome; material: fecal sample | place: Denmark | collected 2008 | reverse complement strand
AGCGCTCCTAATCTCGTAAAGTGCAGCAAGTGTGGTGCATTAATGATGCCTCATAGAGTATGTAAGTCTTGTGGCTCATACAACAAGAAAGAAATCGTTACTGTAGACTAATTTCTATAGAGTAACTTATTTAATGAGTCTGTCCTTTAGAGGGCAGGCTCATTTTTTATGCCTTTCGGTGTACGTTTCTAATAAATGAAAGTTTCTAATCTGCCTGGATGGTGGGACGGATACAGCTAAGACCAAAGGTGTTCCTGTTCATAGATATATTCTTTTTGGATCCTTATTAAGAATATAGGTGAAATACATTTTTAGCATATGCTTTCTTTTAAGCTTTGCTTGCATAAATAGCATTTTAGTAGTATATTTAAAAGGCATAATTTATATAAGGAATGGTATATTTATGATAAAAGTTGCACTTGATGCTATGGGTGGAGATAATGCCCCTGGCGAGATTGTTAAAGGTGCGGTAGATGCCGTAAATACAAGCAAAGAATGTTTTGTATATCTTGTTGGAAAAGAAGATGTTGTTAATAACGAACTTTCCAAATATACTTATAGCAAAGAGCAGATAGAAGTTGTTAATGCTACAGAGGTTATAGAAACAGGTGAGCCACCTGTTATGGCTATAAGACATAAGAAAGATTCATCTTTGGTTAAGGCTCTTAATATGGTTAAGAATAAAGAAGCTGATGCTTTCGTATCAGCAGGAAGTTCTGGTGCTATATTAGTTGGTGGACAGGTTATTGTTGGACGTCTTCCAGGCGTTGAAAGACCACCAATAGGTGCGATTGTTCCTACTGATAAAGGCTGTGTGCTGATAGTTGACAGTGGGGCTAATGTTGATGCCAGACCAGCTTTTCTTGTGCAGTGGGCTAAGATGGGTTCTATATATATGGAGAACTGTCTTGGGATTAAGAAGCCAAGAGTAGCGATAGTTAATGTTGGTCTTGAAGAGGAGAAAGGCAACCAGCTTGTTAAGGAGACATTTCCACTTCTTAAAGCGTGTGATGATATTAACTTTATAGGAAGCATTGAAGCAAGAGAGATACCAAGAAGCGGTGCAGATGTTATCGTGTGTGATGCATTTGTTGGTAATGTTATATTAAAGCTTTACGAGGGTCTTGCTGGTACAATTATATCTAAGATTAAGGGTGCATTTTATTCTAATCTTAAGTCAAAGATTGGAGCAATGCTTGTTAAGGACTCAATTAAGAGTACACTTAAGACTATGGATGCATCAGAGTATGGTGGAGCACCACTTATAGGTCTTAATGGTCTTGTTGTTAAGACACACGGAAGTGCCAAAGCTAAAGAGGTAAAGAATTCAATTCTTCAATGCGTGACATTTTCAAAAAGCAATATTAATGAGCAGATTGTTGAGTCACTTTCGCATATGCCGGAATTAACAGAAGAATAGATATAATATTTATGGTAGTACAAGAACGGATGTTATATTTATAATAGTAATACAAGAATAGATATTATATTTATAATAAGAATATCAGATTTAGAATTGTGTATAACGCCTGATATATATTGATATTCATATAATTAAGATATCAGGTCAGAATGGAGGATTTATATGGAATTTCAGAAGTTACAGAGAATTATTGCAGATGTACTTAATATAAGCGAGGATAAGATTACTAAAGAATCAGCATTTGTTGATGACCTTAAGGCAGATTCTTTAGATGTATTCCAGATTATAACAGAGATTGAAGACCAGTTCGGTATTCAGATTCCAGACGATGCAATTGAGAATATTGTTACTGTAGGAGATGCAGCAACTCAGATTCAGAATGCACTTGCTAAATAATTAATATAAAGAATATTGGTGTTGATATAGCAGGGGTCTATAATATGTGTCAATAGAGCATTAATTTATAAGTGTGCATATTACACGGATAAATTAATGCTTTTTTATGTAACAGGAAATTTTGATAGAATTCCCTGTTACATATAAAGTAATCTGGCAGGATTTTATCTGACTGTATTTTCTTTTTTGAATAAATTGGACATAATTATAAGATTGACACCAGATTGGAGATTGAATGTATAATAAGAATTTATCTGAGTTAATGGATAAAATTAATTATCAGTTTAAAGATATTAATCTTTTAAAAAATGCACTTACTCACAGCTCTTATGCTAATGAGAAGACGATTAAGAAGTATAAGGATAATGAAAGACTTGAGTTCCTTGGTGATGCAGTTCTGGAACTTACATCAAGCGATTACATTTATAAGAATTACAGCAATATGAATGAGGGCCAGATGACAAGACTTCGTGCAAGTATTGTATGTGAACCTACACTTGCTATATGTGCAAGAGCTATTGGAATTGATAATTTCATAATGTTAGGTAAAGGTGAGGAATTAACAGGCGGAAGAAAGAGAGATTCTATAGTATCAGATGCCTGTGAAGCGGTAATAGGAGCAATATATCTGGATGGTGGTTTTGCTAATGCAAAAGAATTCGTAACATCATTTATTCTTAATGACCTTGAGAATAAGCAACTCTTTTATGATAGCAAAACTATTTTACAGGAAGTCGTACAGGCGGCACATAAGGAAGTTGTATACGAGATTATAGGAGAATCAGGACCAGAGCACGATAAAGACTTTATTGCAAGTGCGAAGGTCGATGGAATGTTCCACGTTACAGCCAAGGGTCATACCAAGAAGCACGCTGAACAGCACGCGGCATATGAGGCACTTGTGGAATTAAAGAAGCAGGGATATGAATTTCCTATAAGAAAATAGCAAAGGAATTGTATATATGTATTTAAAGAGTATAGAGGTTCAGGGTTTTAAGTCATTTGCCAATAAGATAGTATTTGACTTTCATAACGGAATTACAGGCATTGTAGGTCCTAATGGCTCTGGGAAAAGTAATGTTGCCGATGCTGTAAGATGGGTTCTTGGTGAACAAAGTGCGAAGCAGCTTCGTGGGGCGAAAATGGAAGATGTCATATTTGCAGGAACACAGAACCGTAAACCTGTTGGTTTTGCGTATGTTGCAATAACACTTGATAATAGTGACTATGCGCTTCCTGTTGAATATGATGAAGTTACGGTATCAAGAAGAGTGTACCGTTCAGGGGAAAGTGAATACAAGATTAACGGACATACCTGTCGATTAAAAGATGTAACAGAGATGTTCTATGATACGGGTATCGGTAAAGAAGGTTATTCAATTATCGGACAGGGACAGATTGATAAAATTCTTAGTGGTAAACCTGAGGAGCGCAGGGAGCTTTTTGACGAGGCGGCAGGTATTGTTAAATTTAAACGCCGTAAAGCTGCGGCTATTAAGAAGCTTGACAATGAAAGAAATAATCTTGTCCGTGTTAATGATATTTTATCAGAGCTTGAAAAGCAGGTTGGACCATTACAGGTACAGTCTGAGAAAGCCAAGGAATATCTTAATTTAAAGTCAGATTTGAAAAAATATGATGTCAACGCATTTTTATTAGAAACTGACCGTATAAGAAAAGAAATTGCTGAGCTTGATAATAAAATAGAGATTGCTGATAATGATCTGGCTGGCTCAAGAAATGAATATGATGCTACTAAGGCAGAATATGAAGCGGCTGAGAACCAGCTTAATGAGCTTAATCTTACAATTGAGCAGACTAATCAGGTATCTTCTGCATTAGAGCTTGATAACCAGAAGTTCAAGGGTGAGATTAATCTGTTTGAGGAACAGGTTAAGACATTTAACGCTAACAAGCAGCTTCATTCTGAGAGAATTAATGACATTGAGAAGGATAAGACTGCCAAGACAGCTTCGATTAATGAATTAAAGAAGCAGGCAGAGGCGATTAATACAGAGATTAATGAATATAACACAAAGCTTAATGCCATTAATGAGGAAGCTGAGGCTGTAAAGGCTGAGATAGACGGAATATCAGGACAGATAGAGAACCGTCAGACACTTATATATGATAATCTGACAGAACAGTCATCTATCAAAGCAGAGAACCAGAAGTTCATTACAATGCTTGAACAGCTTGAAATCCGTAAATCGCAGTTAAACAGCAGGATAATAACTGGAAAAAGTGATGAAACAGCACAAAGACAGGTAATAGCTTCTATTACTTCACAGTTAAAAGAATGTGATGTTAATATAAGCAGTATCAATGCTTCTATTGCAGAAGGCAATGCCAATGTAACATCTATTAAGAGTGTAATAGCTGAGAAGACACAGGAACTTGACAAGCTTACACAGAATTACCATAGAAGCAAGTCAAGACTTGAATCTTTAGTTAATATAACTGAACGATATGACGGATATGGCAACAGTATCCGTAAGATAATGGAATTAAAGGACAGTAACCCTGGTATTCTTGGTGTTATCGCAGATATTATTAAAGTGGAGAAGCAGTATGAAACTGCTATTGAAACAGCGCTTGGCGGAACAATCCAGAACATAGTTACAGACAAAGAGAATACTGCTAAGGAACTTATTAATTACCTTAAAGTAAATAAGCTTGGCCGTGCAACATTTTTACCACTCAATGCTATTCATTCAAGAAATACATTAGAGAATGATAATTGTATTAATGAAAATGGTGTTGTAGGAGTTGCGAGCAATCTTGTAAGAGTGTCTTTTGAATATGAAGGACTTGCCAAGTATCTGCTTGGCCGTATTCTTGTAGTTGATAATATAGAAAATGCTCTGGTAATTGCAAGAAAGTATAAATATTCATTAAGAATTGTAACACTTGAAGGTGAGCAGCTTAATCCAGGCGGTTCAATGACAGGTGGTGCTTTTAAGAATTCAAGCAACCTTCTTGGACGAAGAAGAGAGATTGAAGAGCTTAAGACAGAGGTTTCAAGTATAAGCAAGACTATTACAGAAACCAAAGCTTCTATATCGGAGCTTAGAAGTGAAGTCGGTAAGAACAGGGATAATCTTGACCAGTTAAATAAACAGCAAAGAGAGACACACATTAAGAAGAATACTTTAGATGTAACTCTTAAGCAGGCTGATAACAAGTTAAAAGAGATAATTGATGGATATTCAAATGCAGTAAATGAACAGGCTGGAATAGATGCTGAGATATCAAAGGTCAACAGTGATAAACAGCAGGTAAGTGGAAGCCTTAATGTGCTTGACAGCGAGAATGAGGCTTCAAGAAAAGAGATTGAGAACCTTAATAAGCTGCTTGAAGAAAAGAAAGCGAATGAGGCGGCAGTATCACTTAAGCTTGAGAATTTAAAGATATCACATTCATCAGTTGAACAGAAAGCTGCATTTATTAATGAAAATATTCAAAGACTTTCTGATGAGATTAATAGTCTTGATAATGAAAAAGAGAGTATTAACGATAAGATAAAACAGACAGCAGAATTAATAAAGACTAAACAGCAGGAAATAACTGATGTTAAGGATAATATTGAAAAGACAGTTAAAGAGCTTGAAGCTAATAATGAGAAGCTGGCTAAGCTTAAAGCTGACAAAGAAAAGGTTACTGCAAGCCATAAGGAGTTCTTTAAGAAAAGAGAAACCCTTAATGAGCAGATTATCCTTCTTGAAAAAGAAAGCATGCGTCTTCATAACCAGCACGATAAGCTTGATGAATCTAATGATTCACTTGTTGATTATATGTGGAATGAATACGAACTTACATACAGCTATGCACTGGAATTAAAGAGCGATGAATTAACTAATCTTAATGATTTAAGAAAGCAGATTAATATACTTAAAGCTTCTATTAAGAAACTTGGCGATGTAAATGTTAATGCCATTGAAGAATATAAAGAAGTAAGCGAGCGTTATACTTTCTTAAAGACACAGCACGATGATATGATTGAGGCTGAACAGTCGCTTATGAAGGTTATAACAGAACTTGATAATGGAATGAGAACACAGTTTACTGCCAAATTTGAAGAGATAAAAGTGGAATTTGATAAGGTATTCAAGGAATTATTCGGCGGTGGACGTGGTACAATTGAACTTGTGGAAGATGAAGATATACTTGAAGCGGGCATTATAATTGTATCCCAGCCACCAGGAAAGAAGCTCCAGAATATGATGCAGTTATCAGGTGGAGAAAAGGCTCTTACAGCAATTGCGTTATTATTTGCCATACAGAACTTAAAGCCATCACCATTCTGTCTTCTTGATGAAATTGAAGCTGCACTTGATGATTCTAATGTTGGAAGATATGCTAATTATCTTCATAAGCTTACAAAGCATACACAGTTTATTGTAATTACCCACAGACGTGGAACTATGGCTGCGGCAGACAGATTATATGGTATTACTATGCAGGAGAAGGGTGTATCAACTCTTGTTTCTGTAGACCTTATTGCCAATGATCTGAATGAGACTAAAGAAAGGAAGAGTTAATATGGGACTTTTTAGTAAACTTAAAGAAGGTCTTACAAAGACCAGAGATAATATCGTATCGGGCATTGATAATATATTTAATGGCTTTTCTTCAATTGATGATGATTTCTACGAAGAACTTGAAGAGACTCTTATTATGGGAGATATTGGTGTCAGGGCAACTGATGAGATTATTGAAGACCTTAAGGCTAAGGTTAAAGAGAATAAAATAAAAGACCCTAAAGATTGCAAGCAGTTATTGATTGATACAATCAAAGAGAAGATGAACCTTGGGCCCAATGCATATGAATTTGAGAATACTAAGTCAATTGTTATGCTTATTGGTGTTAATGGTGTTGGAAAGACTACCTCTGTAGGAAAGCTTGCAGGCCATTTAAAAGAGCAGAACAAAAAGGTTGTCCTTGCTGCGGCTGATACATTCAGGGCTGCTGCCATTGAACAGCTTACAGAATGGGCTAACAGGGTAGGTGCAGATATAATTGCACAGAATGAGGGCTCTGACCCAGCGGCTGTAATATATGATTCTATAGCAGCGGCAAAAGCAAGGCACGCAGATGTTCTTTTGTGTGATACAGCCGGAAGGCTTCAGAATAAGAAAAATCTTATGGAAGAATTACGCAAGATTGACAGAGTTATTGAAAGAGAGTATGCTGATGCGTATAGGGAAAATCTTATAGTCCTTGATGCGACAACTGGTCAGAACGCAATTTCACAGTTACGCGAATTCAATGATGTAACTAATATAACAGGAATTATTCTTACTAAGATGGACGGAACAGCTAAGGGTGGTATCGCCGTTGCTATTCAGGCAGAATTTGGAATACCTGTTAAGTATATTGGTGTAGGTGAGCAGGTTAAGGACTTACAGAAGTTTGACTCAGATACATTTGTCAACGCATTATTTGATACATCAGATAATGAAGAAGATGATGATTAATGTAATATTTTAATTCAATTAATGATATTTTATATTGATAACTAGATTAATGATGTATATTATTGTTAATAATTGATTTAATAATATAAAGTAACTATAAGGAGAGTAGATTTACAATGGAAGAATTAACTTTAAAGAAATTTGAAGAAGCTGCTGAGAAAGTAAAGGAAGCTACATTACCAACTAACCTTATATTCAGCGAATATTTCAGCAACCAGACAGGCAATAAAGTATATCTTAAGCCTGAGAATATGCAGTATACAGGTGCTTACAAGGTAAGAGGTGCATATTACAAGATAAGCACAATGTCAGAAGAGGCAAGAAAGAAAGGTCTTATAACAGCATCTGCTGGTAACCACGCACAGGGTGTTGCATTTGCGGCAAAGAAGTATGGCGTAAAGGCTACTGTTGTTATGCCAACAACAACACCACTTATAAAGGTTAACAGAACTAAGGGTTATGGTGCTGAAGTTGTACTTTACGGAGATGTATATGATGAAGCCTGTGAATATGCTCTTAAGTTAGCAGAAGAAAAGGGACTTACATTTGTTCATCCATTTGATGACCTTGATGTTGCTACAGGACAGGGCTCAATTGCTATGGAGATTATTAAAGAACTCCCAACAGTTGATTATATCCTCGTTCCAGTTGGCGGCGGCGGACTTGCAACAGGTGTATCTACACTTGCCAAGCTTCTTAATCCTAATATTAAAGTAATCGGTGTTGAACCAGCCGGTGCTAATTGTCTGCAGGCTTCTTTAAAGAATGGAAAGGTTACAACACTTCCAACTGTCAGCACAATAGCTGATGGTACAGCAGTTAAGACACCAGGTACAAAGGTATTCCCATATCTTCAGAAGAATCTTGATGATATAATAACAGTTCCTGATGAAGACTTAATTGTATCTTTCCTTGATATGGTTGAAAATCATAAAATGATAGTAGAGAACTCAGGTCTTCTTACAGTTGCAGCACTTAAACAGCTTAAGGTTAAAGATAAGAAGGTTGTTTCAATTCTTTCAGGTGGTAATATGGACGTAATAACAATGTCATCTGTTGTTCAGCAGGGTCTTGTTCAGAGAAGCAGAATATTTACTGTATCTGTACTTCTTCCAGATAAGCCGGGTGAACTTGTAAGAGTTGCACAGATAATTGCCAACGCTAATGGTAATGTAATCAAGCTTGATCATAACCAGTTTGTAAGCATTAACAGAAAGGCTACAGTTGAATTGAGAATAACTATTGAAGCTTTCGGACATGAACACAAAGACCAGATTGTATCTGAGCTTGAAAAGAACGGTTTAAGACCACGTCTTGTTAAGGTTAATATCTAATTTATCAAAGTGACACTGATATGTTACGCTGATACATAAAAGTTTTATTTTAACAGGCTTACATAAAATGTATATAATATACAAGTATAGATGTGAAATCAGTTTTGTGGCTGGTTTCACATTTTTTACACACAATTTACATATTTAAACCACTATTTGCCATTATGATAATCGCATAAACAACAAAGGAGATGACTCATATGGTAAAGAATAAATTATTATATGCAACAATAGCAGCTATGTTAATGGGGGCTGTATTTACAGGCTGTTCTAATACTGATAATAACAATACAACAACAGAGAGCCAGAGCATTGTGTCACTCGAGAAACTTGCCTCAAGTGCGGATTCAGATTTATCAATCGAATTAGATGATGAAGATAAGGTATCATCATGGGATGATTCAACAGCTTCACATATTACACTTGGAAGCCAGATTAGTTCTGATAGTTCATCGGTTGAAATATCAGGTTCAACAGTTACAATCACTAAAGCAGGAACATATGTTATATCAGGAAATGTAACAGAAGGAAATATAATCGTTAATACGACAGATAAGGGAACTGTAAGATTAATTCTTAATAATGCTTCTATAAGCAATACAACAACAGCACCAATTAAGGTGTTAGATGCCAAGAAAGTTATACTTACACTTGCCGATAACACAACTAATACAATTACAGACAGCAGTCGTTTATCTACAGAAGAAGATTATTCAGCCGCTATATATTCTAAAGAGGATTTAATAATCAATGGAAATGGTACATTAAATGTCAATGCTGGATACCGCAATGGTATTAAGAGTACAGATGACTGCATTATCGTATCTGGTACATTAAACATAACAAGTACTGAGGATGGTATAATTGGTAAAGACCTATGCGGAATTGTAGCGGGTGATATTAATATTAATGCAGGTTCAGACGGGATTAAGTCAACTTATGATACAGACACTACTAAAGGAAATGTTATCATTGAAGGCGGTAATATAACTATTAAGGCTTCTAATGATGGCATACAGGCTGAAAATATACTTGTTATTAATGATGGTACTATTAATATAAAGACTAATAATGGTGCGGCTGATACAACACAGACGCATACAGATAATATGTATATGGGCCGTGGTGGTTTTGGTTTTAATAACAATAAGACAACAACTACCACAGATGATACATCTGAGAGCAGAAAAGGTATTAAAGCTGGCAATATGCTTATAATCAATGACGGAGACATAACAATAGACTCTGATGATGACTCTGTACATTGCAATTCAGAAATCTATATATATGGTGGTACTATAAATGCAGCTACAGGTGATGACGGAGTACATGCAGATGACTTGCTTACTGTCAATGGTGGAACAATAAATATAACACAGTGCTATGAAGGCATTGAAGCTGATGACATAGTTATTAATGATGGAGATATAAGCGTTGTTTCAAGTGATGACGGCATTAATTCATCTGACGGAAGTATAACAATAAATGGCGGTAATCTTTTGATAAATGCAAGCGGTGACGGACTTGATGCCAATGGCTCCATTATAATAAATGGTGGATATATCGTTGTACTTGGTCCAACCTCGGACGGCGATACAGCAATTGACTATGATGACAGTTGTACAATTAATGGTGGAACAGTTATGGCATTTGGCTCAAGCGGAATGCTTGAAATTCCAAAAGGTGCAAGTAATGGAGCCTGTATAGTTACTGCATTTACATCTGTAAGTGGAGGTAGCAAGTATACATTAAGCGACTCGAATGGCAATGAGATATTATCATATACACCATCAAAGGCTTATGCTGCAGCAATTGTATATTCAGATAAGATAACAACAGGTAATACTTATAACATTACAGCAGGAAGCACTACATTATCAATTGAAGTTACATCTGATGTCACAAGTAATGTTTCAAGCGGATTTGGCGGAGCTGGTGGAATGAATAAGCCTGGCAATGGCGGCTCAGGTATGCCTAATAACGGTTCATCAGATAATGGTATGAATGGTAATTCTAACGGCTCAATGCCAGATATGTCAGGCAATGGAGCACCTGATATGAATGGAAACAGCTCTGGTGATATGCCATCAATGGGAGGCAATTCATCTAACAATAGTGGTAATATGCCTAATATGAATAACGGCAGCTCTAATGTAAATGCACCACAGATGAATAATAGAATGTAATATCCGGATAAATAGTAAATAACCAGATAAATAGTAAATATGTTTTAACACGAATAACCAAGGTGTTTTGTGGTTTAAAAATTAAATCAAAAAATATTAAAAAGTGTCAAGTAAAAAAGCTTGACACTTTTCATTTGCTATGATATTATACTCAAGGCTTATAAATCATTTGAACCAGAAAGTTAAGGTGTGTTGTGGAACGTATTGTAGAACAGACATTATTATATGATTTTTATGGCGAACTGCTTAATGAACATCAGCGCAATGTATATGAAGATGCCGTATTTAACGATTTATCTTTAAGTGAGATTGCTGATGAATATAATATATCAAGACAGGGTGTTCACGACCTTATCAAGAGGGTATCCAATACATTAGAAGGATATGAGTCTAAGCTTCATCTTATTGAGAAATTTATGGATACTAAAGCCAAAGTAACCAAGATAGACGAGCTTGTTGATTCTTATATTGCTTCACCAGATATGAAGCTGATATTAGAGATCAAAGACCTGTCTAACGAAATTATCGAAGATTATTAAACATTTTAGGAGGATACATAATGGCATTTGACAGTCTTTCAGATAAACTTCAAAACATATTTAAGAATCTTCGCGGCAAAGGACGCCTTTCTGAAGCTGACGTAAAGGCAGCACTTAAAGAGGTTAAGATGGCACTGTTAGAAGCTGATGTTAATTTTAAGGTTGTTAAGAACTTTATTAAGTCAGTAGAAGAACGTGCGATTGGTCAGGATGTTATGTCAAGTCTTACACCGGGACAGATGGTTATTAAGATAGTTAATGAAGAGATGATTTCCCTTATGGGCTCTGAGACAACAGAGATTGCTATTAAGCCGGGGAATGAAATTACTGTCATTATGATGGCGGGTCTTCAGGGTGCTGGTAAGACAACTACTACAGCCAAGCTTGCAGGAAAGTTCAAAGCCAAGGGCAAGAAGCCTTTGCTCGTAGCTTGTGATGTATACAGACCAGCAGCTATAGAACAGCTTACTATCAATGGTAATAAGCAGGGCGTTGAAGTATTTTCTATGGGAACAGGACATAACCCTGTAGATATTGCTAAGGCTTCGATAGCACACGCCAAGGAGAATAATTACAACATAGTAATTCTTGATACAGCCGGACGACTTCATATTGATGAGAATATGATGGATGAGCTTATTAATATAAAGAGTGAGGTTAATGTTGACCAGACTATTCTTGTTGTTGATTCTATGACTGGACAGGATGCGGTAAATGTAGCATCTTCATTTAATGAAAAGGTTGGAATTGACGGAGTTATCCTTACTAAGTTAGATGGTGATACAAGAGGTGGTGCAGCACTTTCAATTAAGGCTGTCACAGGTAAGCCTATTCTTTATGTTGGTATGGGAGAGAAACTGTCAGACCTTGAACAGTTCTATCCTGATCGTATGGCATCAAGAATTCTTGGAATGGGTGATGTTCTTACACTCATTGAGAAGGCTGAGGCACAGATTGATGCAGATAAAGCCAAAGAGATGGAAGCTAAGATTAAAAAAGCTGAATTTGATTTTGACGATTTCCTTGAATATATGGGACAGATTCGTAATATGGGTGGTATAGGTTCTATTATGAGTATGCTTCCAGGTATGGGACTTGGCGGTAATATGAAGAATATCCAGATGCCAGATGAAGATGAGGCAGAAGCTAATCTTAAGCGTACAGAAGCAATCATACATTCTATGACTGCTAAGGAACGTAAGAATCCAGATATTCTTAATCCATCAAGAAAGAACAGAATAGCACGAGGAGCTGGTGTTGATATCAGCGAAGTAAACAGGCTTGTTAAACAGTTTGAGCAGATGAAGAAGATGATGAAACAGATGCCTGGTATGATGAAAGGTGCTAAAAAGGGACGTTTTAAGTTGCCTTTTTAACATAGATATAATTAATTACAGGAGGTGAAACAATAATGGCAGTAAAGATCAGATTAAAGAGATTAGGTGAGAAGAAGTCTCCTTT
>ULOL01014052.1_pt1 | contig 13017 bp, 9 predicted proteins | sample 1952611 | NCBI WGS metagenome assembly ULOL01 (sample SAMEA4835604, study PRJEB28245) | human gut metagenome | biome: gut microbiome; material: fecal sample | place: Denmark | collected 2008 | reverse complement strand
CCCGGACCCCCCGCCGATGATTACATTCGTAAACTTTACTACTATAAAAATGCCGGTGTACGTGAGTACTGGATCGTTGATCCCCGCCGCCGGACAATTACTGTGAATTTTTTTGAACAAAATATTTTAAATATTCAATACTCATTTGATGCTACTATTAAAGTGAATATTTATGATGATCTGTATATTGATTTTTCTTAGATTGATGCGATGTTAAATTGATGAAAAATAAAAATTGTCCAGAGCAGTATATCTTTGTTGTATAATGCCATTATTGCCATCCCTCCAAAGAAACTGCCCGGGACAAATTCCATTGCTGTTTTTGTAACTATTGTTCCTGATCTGCTGTTAAAAATTTCTCCATAAATTGTGAGGGAGATAAAATTTCCGGCTTCTCAACATCTATATCCGAGAAATCTTTATCCCCGGTTACCAAAACATCAACATCTTCTATAATTGCAGTGTAGAGTACGGGATAGTCTTTTGCATCTCTGATATCAAAGAGTCCACTTTCTACCTTACTTGGAGTATAGACATATTCGAAACTCATCATCATAAGCAATTTGTTCGTTGCCATCTCCTTTCCCCGAAATTTTCGTTTAACTACACGTTTCAATTCATCTACAACATACGATGACAACACAAGCTGATGGTGTGTAAATATATAATTCATCATTGCATCCATCTTTACACCGGGAAATAGCAATGCTGATATCAACACATTGGTATCAAGCATAATTCTCATTCACTTCACCACACTTTCTTCCCTAAGTTCTTTAATCATTGTCATTACATCATCATCATCTTTGAGTCCAAGTCTTTCTGCTTCTCCTGCAAATGCTCTCTGAGCTTCACGCAATGCATCCATAGAAGAATTCATCATATATATTCTTCCAGATTCTTCCACAAACAAGATTTTATCACCATTCTTAATCCCGAGTTTCTTTCGAATTTCAATAGGTATTGTCACCTGCCCTTTTGACGTCACTTTTGCCAGTTCCATATAAAAACCTCCTTTCGCGGTAATACATTCCTTACTTTTCTTACAATGTAATTATATCCAGTTTTTATGAATTTATCAATTTCAATTTTCTATATTCTGAAAGAAACTAAAAAATCCCATCTGCTTTCACAGATGAGATTTCCATTACAAATTTACTTCACCGACTCCTGTTTTTTCATTCCTGTCCAAAATAAAAATCATCAATCATTCCCCAGCCGTCTGCTGCATGATCAACATATATACCTATTTTCACATTTCCTTTTTTACATCTGATATTATCAATGGTGAGTTTCTTCCAATCCTGCCATCCATCCAATTCTACCATTCCAGAAACATACTTCTTTCCATCTGCTATAACATATAAATATATCTCTGCATCTGCTCCCACTTCATCTCCCTGTATATATACCGATGCTTTATATGTCTTGTTTTTGTTAAGTTTCTTTTTTGAAATTGTCTGTTCCAGTTTAAAATGATGTTTATATGTCGACCAGAAATGAAATGTATAGTTTCCGGAATGACAATCATCTTTTTTATTCCAGATTCCAACAGGATCTTCCGTATAATAATCCAACTTATCCATTCCGGTTCCTTTATATTTCCACATGGAAAAGTCAGAACTTTCGAATCCTGGATTTTTCAGTAGGTTTTTGGAAGTTTTCGCATAAGTCCCATCTACATTGATAATTAATATGGATACCATTAACAGCACCGCAGTTCCTATTTTTCTTTTCATTTTTCTCCTTTGTCAAGAAATTCTGATTGCATTACCATTAGGCTCTGGCTTTTACAACAGCTGTAAAACCGCTGTATTCCTTTACCCCATTATTGATTACATATGATCTTACTTTAAAATAGCACGTTTTCTTTTTAGAAAGTTTTTTATATGTATAACTGTTTGTTAATGTATTTGCTATTTTTTTATATTTTCCGTTTCCAACTTTGCAATATACTTCATAACCATTTACTGCATTTCCGCGATCCCATTTTAATATTATCTTTCTTTTAGAAATTGTTCCACGCAGATTATATGGCTTTCCTATGGAATATGCTGCTTTTAATGTGTAATTTACCCCCACTGCATTCCAGTTATAATTTGTTATTGTTACATAATATATCCCACCCGACTGTGCTGAAATTCCTTTTAATTGTATTAATTTGTTATCCTTAAGCGAAATTGTCTGACTGCTCAATTCTTTATATTCACCATTTACATACTGATAAACATATACATTCCAACCATGATAATCATCTATATAGTCATGTCCAAAACTTAATTTAATATATCCTTTCTTTGTTGCTGTAATTTTCCAAAAATCCTTGTCGCTATTACTATTAAGTGTTCCATTATATTTTTCTCCTATTTTTAAATCTGTAGCCGTTGTATAACTGTTATTTTCTTCTTTTTCATAGTAATCTGATTGCTGAAAATTGTTTCGAATTACATATTCTTTTCCTACAGCACGCCAATTATAATTTTTTATTTTCACATAATAAATTCCATCAGAGACAGCACCAATATATGGTAATCTATATTTTTCATTATCTTTTAGAGTAACCCTATCATTACTTAATTCCTGATATTCTCCATTTGTATATCGATAGATTATAATATCCCATCCATGACTATCGTCTGTATACACATGTTCAAACGTTAATTCTATTTTTCCATTTCCAGTTGCATTAATTCTATAAATATCAATATCATTATTGTTATTAAGAGTTCCCGTATATGACGAATTCAACTTCATCTCTGTGGCTTTATTATAAGAATCATTTTCTTCTCTTTCATACTGTTCTGATCTAATAAAAGTTGTTTTAATGGTATATACTTTATTTACAGCATCCCAATTATAATTTTGCACTTTTATATAGTATTCGCATCCATACTGTACCCCTACAAAAGGTAATTCTACCTTCTCACTATCTTCTAATTTAATTACCGTATCACTTAATTCTATATATTCTCCATCCTGATACTTATAAATTATTACTTTCCATCCATGACTACTCTCCCCGTATACATGCCCAAAATTTATAGACAATTTTCCGTTTGAATCCGGGATCAACTTGTAAAAATCAACGTCATTGCTGTCCGACAAAACATCCGAATAACTTCCATTAACATCCAAATATGTTGCCGTATCATATGAATCATTTCCATCTATAATTTTCGTTTCTTCCTTTGCATAAACAGGTATTGCAACTCCGCAAATGCTTCCGATCACCATAATCGAAGCTAATATCGCGCTATATAATTTTTTCTTCATTCTTGTTCCTCCTTAAAATTTTATCTGATTTAATTGTAACATTCCTGATATTTCTATCAATATGTGCCCTTCATTGTGCCTTTTATTTTTAGGTCTAAAGTACCAATTTTTTCGCGTAAAGGGCAGAGAAATGTTTTGTTATTACCACAGCTTATTGTCACGCAAAACAGTTACTGTAAATTTTTTGAACAGAATATTTTAAATATTCAATATTCCGTTGACGCTACCATTAAGTTAAATATTTATGATAATCTGTATATTGATTTTTCTGAGATTGATGGATGTTAAATTCATGAAAAATAAAAATACCGCCCCCAAAAGTTAGATTTTTAGATCTAACTTTTTTGGAAGCGGTACAAACATTTTTCTTGACTGGCTTTTCTTTAATTAAAACCTTATTTTACAGCCCTTTCAATACCATTAACAGATTATAGAACAAATTACTGGATTGTTACCGGAATATAATCCGTTGCGTCTACAGGTTTTCCACTATTATAAGCAAAAAGATCATTCCAGTCGTTTGTCCTTTCATCTGCAGAAATAATTGGCGCATACTTAATGGAAAATTCGGATACTTCCGACAGATCAAGGTGTTTTAAATTATCCTTATCAATTTCTATTATGTATCCCGCATTACTTGGTCGAACATAACTGTTTCCACGTAAACGATACTCTTTTCCTGCAATTTTTACCATAAAATTACAATCGTAAAAACCAAAATTTTTCTCAAATGAACTATTCTCTGTTAATGTAAGAACTATTTTATTATTTTTTTTATCAAATACAGCAGATGAAATAGAGCCTTCACTATCTTTCTCTAAGTTGGCACTTAAATTATTCAGTTTATCACCTGCAGCTGTATATAATGTTTTTCCACTAACCGATTTTAATTCTACTGTTTTAGGATTTGTAAGTGAAGTATCGTGAACCTGAATATTCATTTCTCCAACTGACCATGTATAAGACCAATTCTTCTGATCAATTTGTTTTCCATCTACATATACGCCAAGATCATCTTGGATTTCCTGATACGTTGTATAAGACATCCACTGATAAACAGGAACCTCAAATGAAACATATTGACCATCCTGTGAAGTATATGCATTTTTAATCCCATCCGATACCGTCATGAGTGAACGGTCAAATGTTTCCAATGGATTTCCAACAGTATCTGTAATCTCTGTACCAGCATAATGTAACGTATAATTCACAGTTGAATCATCCAATGCCTTATTTAAAGACAACTTAATACATGCAACATAAGGACCGGACTTTTCACCGGTTTTGCTCATCAATTCCATTTTACTGATCCTGATATCTTCCAGTGTTTGACCATTTTTCTTTATTGTAAAGGCCGAAGCCGAAGTCACAGTTGTCTGGTCAAGCTCACTTCTAAGATACAAATAAACAGTATCCTTTGCCTTATTGATGTAAACATCAGATACATATACCGTATTTTTCACAACACTCGTTGCCGTGTCCCTGTCAAATGCAATTTTTGTCGGGGTATCCGATACTTTTCCATCACAATCAATAACACTATAAGTTGTTAATCCATCACTTATAACATGATCCATAAGTTTATATTCTACGGCATATTCCTTTGCATCCGTGATTTTTAAGAAATCATAATATTCTGTTGAAACCGTTTCATGTGTTTGTTCATTCACGACACCCAAATGTCCGTGAAGAACCGCCTCTGTCGTAGCATCCCAATTCGTATTATAATCTGTTACAAGATTGTAGATCTTTGCAGGTTTTTCCTCAGATGCCACACCATCTTTTAATTTGTAAGTTATAGTTATTTTCTGATTCTCTTTATCTGTCACAACTTTCGGATACCCATCTGCGAACCGACTATCCGTAACATAATTTACCTTCGGAACATCCGGAGTACTTGGATTTTCGCTGCTTCCACCTGAAGTTGAGCCTCCACTTGTAGAAGATCCACCACTGGAGGAACCGCCACCCGAATTATTATCATTACTGATATTGGTATCCGTTGTTGTCTGACTATTATTATCCGCATTTGTTTTTGGAGGTGTAACATTATCCTTGACATTGATCTTTGCGTCTTTTACTGTAACAACCGTATCATTTGCATTGACATTAATTGCCTCAACTTTGCCTTCCCCCTGAATCTTTGTTCCGGCTGCATTTAAAGTCGCTTCCTTAATACTTGAATTCTTATCTGCCTCAACAACTGCATTCTTTGCTGTATCCGCTACTATCAATGTATTTACCACTGCATCTGTCAGTGTGACTTTCAGATTTTCACCTACAATATTAACGATGCCAACGGTTCCCACAATATTTACATCATTAGAACCATCATTGATATAGACCATACGGACTTTCGCATCACCTTTTACCTTGATGCTGACCTTGTTGTTCACTTGACGGATCACCATATCCGAAATATCCGAAGTCCCGGTAATAATAATGGAATTTTCTCCACCACCACGGACAATCGTCTTTCCAGTAACGGTAACATTATTTAAAACAACTTCTTTGTCAGCAACACCATCTCCGATCACAAGGTCTCCTGTGATTTTTGCATCATTCAATGTTACTGGTTTATTAATGATTACATTTCCCTTTTTCAGCTTGGCATCAGATTTAGATACGACATTCGGGAATTTCTGATTTAAGAATGTTTTTAAACTTTTCTTTGTCAGTTTTGTCGCTGCTGTCTTCTTTCCCAACACGTTTTTGGTACTTGTCTCAGAAATTTTTGCAAGAACTGATGCGACATACTTATTGGTCGCTTTTTTAGTCGGATGCAATTTCTGGTTACTATCCAGCTTTACCAATCCCGCATTGACGGCAATAGACATCGTCTTATAATACGGACTGCTTTTCTTGACATCCTTGATCTGTATCACGTCATCACTTGTCTGTGTTGCACCAATGAGTTTTTCTACCTGTTGCAGCACGTATGCCCGTGTTACGTAGTTTGCTGTTTTCTTTGTCTTTGCATATGCACTCTCCGGCAACACAACCGTTGCAACCATCGCAAATGCCAGACATAAAGCAACAATCTTTTTCAATTTGTTATTCATCTCCATAAACCTCCTTTATTATGTATATACAATTTTATTATAACCTTTCTAGCCCGACAAACAATATGTGCCCTCTATTGGTCCTTTACTTTTTTAGAGAATCCATACTATAATAAACGGAACAGTTCTCTAAATCTTTCCCTCACTAATGCATAATCTGACTTATCTTGATATTAAAATACTTTCTCGTAAAAAAGCAGGTAATTCTATTAGATTTTGTATTATCATTATGAAAAGACAGTACCTTTTATTTTTCCCCGACATCGCCGTAACAACAAAAAGTCAGAAAACTCCAACGAGCTACTGACTTTTATCTACCCAGAATTTTTCTATTCCCTTTTAAATCACTTTGTCGGTCTTGCCATAAGCGCCCCCTCTTCCGCACCATAGTCACTGTCTCTGGTCGCCCAAAGCGGTTCAATCCACGGTTCTCCATTTTTATCAAACCGATAACATACATAGCCTGTGAGCATTTCCACATGATAGGTTGTTGCATATGGATGAGAAGAATCTTCCGATTTGAATACAATATCTCCCGGATTGAATTTCATTTGCTTTAACTTTTTCCATGAAAAACCGCCTTTCAACAGTTTTCCATGATCTCTGCACCATGCAGATTCCGTTTTTGTGGTTCCCGGATAAGCTGCACTTCCAAAATTGATTTTTGTATAGGGCTTATAAGCTTTCCACACCAGCGAACTGCAATCATAATATCCCGTTTGTCCGCGCTTTGCCTGACTGTATTTCCAGTTTTTTCCCATATAACTGGCTCTGGCACAAACTTTTTTGATCTGTGCGGTCGTAACGGATACGACACAACCAACATATTGATCGCCGAGTTTTGCCGAAATCAATACATTTCCAATCTTCTTTCCTTTTACCACACCATTTTTGCTTACAGATGCAATTTTGGAATCAAAAGATTTCCAGACAATTTTTTCCGAACAACCTTTCACTCTGAGTTTTTGAGTATGTCCTTTTTCCAGTAAGCATCCATAACTTGAAAGTTCCACCACTTTTGCTTTTACAGGAATTACAAATGTTTTTCCTTCAATTGTGAACGTGATTTTCATTTTACAGTTTTTTGTTGCCTCAATCGACAACTCAATGGTATTGTTCCGCAGTTCTGCACTCACCCACACATCATCTGTTCCATCTAACGATGATGTATACTGAAAAGAGGTATGCCGCTCATATTCGTCCAAAAGCTCTGTGCTGTTCACCGGAATATTAATATCTGCCCGCTTATAGTAAGTATTTTTTGTGTCCCGATATGACCTTGGCAAATAGGTCGTTATGGATGACTTTTTTAGCGTAACCCCACTCATATCCGGATGAATGATAAGCGTAATTTTAGCATAAAAAATATCTTCCGCATTCTCATCGTGGCCGTAGACAAAAATGTTCTCTTCCCCCTTTGCCTTGACCGTGAAGGTTCCATTTGCATCCATTGTGATCAATTCCGAATCATCCATGGCAGATGTTAAATATTCGTATCCCACGATCCTGCTGCTGTCCCCTGTGACAACAATTCGACCTGTATCTCCGACACAAACTTCCGCCTTGATCTGATCATCATCGGCAACCGTGATGTCGCGCACAGCCGCTGATGCTTCGGTACGCTTTCCGAATATTACCAGCAGACATAAAAATATAAAACACAGGTATTTTATCGTTTGTTTCATATAGCCAAAATACTCCTTTTTACCGGCCTGCCATAACTACTTAATCGTAATCACTTTTTTTCCTGTTTTATCTATAAAATAGGCATTACTTCCTTTTGCTACATATGCAAGTCCATTTTCATACGAAAAAGCATTATCATATATGGCATTTACAACGAGTTTTCCCTTCTTGTTGATAAAACCATATTTACCATTTTTCTTTACACATGCCATTCCTTCCTGAAAATCATCAACCTCTTCATAGATTGCTTTGGTAATCATTTTTCCTTTTTTGTTTATATATCCTGACAGATATTTGTCTCCTACCTTTTCCATAATTGAAGCAAATCCTTCTTTGAAATCAGCTGCACCATAAAAAGCCGGTTTTATAACGATATTTCCCTTCTTATCTATAAATCCCCACTTATTTCCTTTCCTAATCAGAGCATAACCATCCGAAAAACTTGCATAGTCTACCTTGTCCGTAAGTTTGATCACATAATTTCCATCTGTGTCAATGAATCCTTCCCTGCCACCTTCACTAACCAAAGCAAGTCCATCCGTAAAGCTATATGCCATATCATATTTTGGTTCAATTGCGATTTTTCCGGTCTTATCAATATATCCCCACTTTTCGTTTATCTGCAGGCTTGCATATCCTTCCGAAAACTCGGACGGATATTTTCCCTTTACATTAATCACAGTACTTCCTGTTTTATCAATATATTTATATTTCTTACCTTCCTGTATCAAAGCCAAACCTTCTGAAAACCGATCTGCCTGTTTATATTGAACTTTAATAACTTCTTTTCCCTTGCTATTGATATATCCGTATTTCCCGTTTTTCTCTACCTGTGCAAGACCGTCAACAAATGTATCAATAAAATCATAGGTCGGTTTTACAATTACTTTTCCCTTTCGATTCACGCATCCAAATTTACCTGTTTTCACTTCACGATACCGATACAATGTATTTTTTGTTGTCGTCTCTGCTGTTACCTTTTCCGGTATGGTAATAACTGATAATGCCATAACTGCACATAACAGCATACATACCATGTTTTTCATCATTTTCTTCATTTTCTTCATTTTCTTCATCGTTCGTCCTCCTGTTCTCTCTTAAAAAATTGATGATAAAACTTTCTCTGGTGACTTTGGCTTCTGACTATACGCCCAGATGTGGGAACGTTTGCCTACCGTAGCAGAATAATTTTTTAACTGCGCATCCGTCACCAGACAAAATCTTCCACCAGCCTTACGCGGGCAGGTATCAAAGTGATAAAAACCACCATTTACATATGCCATATTCCACCAGTGATGTCCATACCCCTGCACACGCGTCACTTCAATATTTGGAATTCCGGCACGCGTGAGCAATGCTCTGGACACACAGTAGTAAGTAAAACAGTCTCCCCGTCCATAGCGCAGACCGTTAGAAGCCTCTTTCTCCCAGCTTGATTTGTTTGAATTTCCGGTATAAGCAATATGACCTCTTGTATAATTGTAAATAGCAGTCGCTTTTTTCCGATCCGACCAGTCTTTTTTTATAATACGTCCCAAAACCGTATCTGCCATCTGATCCAGAGAATCATTTACCCTCACTGCAATTTTTGCAGTTTTCTTACTGACATTTCCTGCCTTGTCCTCTGCCGTATAAGTAATCGTGTACGTGCCTTTTTTCTTGAAATTCACCTTACTGGTATCCACCTTCAAGGTTATCTTTGCATCACGATTATCCTGTGCATACACATATTTGAAATAATCATAGGTTTTTTCCTGATCACTGTATATGGTCTGATATGGGATGCTTCCATTATAGCTGTTCTTTCCAACAAATCCACGGATTTCCGGTGCCTTTTTATCGGGTGTCGCATAATCACTGCTCAATTTATCGCTGGCATAACGATAGGTACTTACCATGCTTCCTGCATATACCTGAAGTTTTTGACATTCAAATTCCGGAGTATCTCTTTCCGTTTTACTTGTAAGTTCAAAGTTTTTGGAAAGTGTCATTGTCTTTCCCACTTTTAGATTTTTTGCAGTAAATGTAATCGTTTTTCCACCAGCTTTTCCGGTCAGCAGCAATTTTCGAATGTCGTTTTTTGCTTTATTTTTTACATTCACTGTTACTTTGTACCGATAGGTAATGCTTACAATTTCCGGTTGTTCCGGCTGGGCTTCTTCGATATTTTCGACCGAATCCCCACCACCATTTTCTTCTGTTGTTTCTGTTGTGATATCGGTTGTTTCCGTTTTCTCTGTTATTTCCGTTGTTTTTTCTTCCTGCTGTGCGGATTCCCCATCTTGATTTTTTGTATCGTCAGACGGTTCTGTTGTTTCTGCTTCCTGAATCTGTTTGCCAATTTCTTTGACCTTAATTGAAAATACTTTTACTTTATCCGCACCGACCAGCACTTCCGGTTTCTTTACCGATTTATTCTTTATCGTTTTCTGATACGTTGCAGCCTGTACCATCTGCGGTGCAGCAATTCCGGCTTCCGAAAACAGACTAAATAGCATTGCCGCAGCAATTACTGCTGCCGCTTTTCCCATTCCTTTTTTTCTCATAAGTAATTCTCCCTCGTATAAAATCTTTTAATATGCTACATACTGGATTGCAGAGACTTTTCCATCATCAACGGTAAATGTAATTCCCATTTTTCCCTTTTTGTAAGTGTACACGCCGAAATTGTCGCGTGCGTTTCCATATTTCTTTTTCATTGTTTTTTCTTTGCTTCCAATCTTGATTCCTTCTTTGGTCTTTGCCTTTTTTGAAGTAAATTTGATGGATTGTACATATTCTGTGCCACCGTTTTTCTCTGTATAAGTAACCAATGTGAACTCGTCATACACATATTTGATATCTTCCCCATCATACGCACAGCTTTTTGACTTGCTTTTCTTATTTGGCTCGCCCATCTTATCGATCAGTCCGGATGCCTTTCCATGAACATATACCGTAACTCCGGCATATCGAAATCCATATCCCTTTGGTGCTGCCGATATAACACTGACCGGTACCAGTAATACCATTGCAATTGCCAAAACCAGACTTATAATTTTCTTACTTTTCTTCATCCCTATAACCTCTTTCTCTCTTTAATAGTTTACAATTTCTCCGTATTTTTTCAGTTCCTTATACTGTGCCTTTTTCATATTTTCATAAAATATTGTCTTATTTTCCCAGTCCGAATAAATCGTTTTATCTGATCTTAAATCCTTAAGTCCATACGTTTCTGAAAGAAATTTTCCCAGATAATCCGCACATTTCTCTGCTCCGCTTAAATTCATATGAAGGCCCTGATCATAAGTATCGGTATTGTAATCAATTCCGATTTCATCCACCAGATTCAAAAAATTGATATAATCCAGATCATATTTGGACGCATATTCCAAAATCTGTGATTCCCAGGTGTCATACCAGACCGGAGACTTGCTTGGTGCCTTGACCAGAAGCAGACGAATATGGTTCTTTTCACACAACATCCGGATTTTATCCAGATATGCCATTGCATTTTTCCCCAACGTGTCACTTTCCGGTTCTTCTTCCTCCCAGATTCCTTCTTCATACGGCGCTGTATCCACTCTCATATAATAACCGGCAGTTGTCCGCGTTTTGTCTTTGAAATAATATTTCCAGTCATTTGCGGTAAGTTCTGTAACCCGGCTGTGATAACGCAGCAGTGGAAAAACATAATCAATAAAATGTTCCTCCGGCAGCATGGATGCACGGATTGCCTGTACCTTACTTACTGACCAGCGCATTCCATCAAGCGTCATGCGATTGTATTCCTCTCTCTGCGGTTCATTATATTTCAGTTCTAACACATTAAATACAACCACATCCGGCGTTTCATATTTCAGTGCGTCTTCTAACAGATAATACGACTGCCAGGTAAGCTGCTGGGCACTTCCCCGAATATAACTTGTAATTCCATAGTTTTTCCACATTGTGACTGGACTGAAATTTTCATATAACTCACAATCTCCTACCATCAACACCTCATGCGGATTTTCTTCCCGATAATATTCTGCTGTAAATCCACCTTCGATCACATCATCCACATACTTTGGCATCACAAGCCTCTGCATTGCAAACAGCAAAATCAAAAGTATTCCAACAGAAACAATCCTTCTAACAGCGGTTTTCAAAACATTTCTCCTCATCTAAAACTGATTATAAATAAATTGCGCAGCATCATATCCCACACCGTAAGATCCAAACAGAACAACGGCAAGAAACAGTGCCGCTACTGCTGCATATCTCACAACATACGGCTTTCTGCTCAATTGTTCACGCACACTTTCCTTTCGTCCGATCACGCTTGCGGAAAACATTAACACCGTACCTGCAAACACAATCACATATTGTGGGATATTCAGTCCCAGATCCAAAAACTCATCCACGGTCAACGCACGAAGATCAAAGTCCCGGAACATGCTAAAAAACATTGAAAAACTAAGAGGCACATCCCCGTAACAATCAAACATCCGAAGCGATCCCATCAGGAAAAAGGTCCGCACAATCTGAAATGCCTGATATCCTTTTCTTTGTCCAAGTGAAGGAAACTGCTTATGAAACCGCGCATACAACGGTTCCAGTTCCTGAGAAATCAGGATGATCACGCCATTCATAATGCCCCACATGACAAAGTTCCAGCTTGCACCATGCCAGATTCCGGTTGCAAACCAGGTAACCATGGTTGCCAGATAAACCGGCACCCTCTTTGCTACTCCTTTTCCAAAATGAGTCTTACAAAACTTTGTCAGCTTTCCCATTCGTTTGGAAATGCTCATTGGATAAAAAATATAGTCCCTGAACCAGGTTCCCATGGAAATATGCCAGCGCCGCCAATATTCCGCAATATTTTTTGAGAAGTATGGACGAATAAAGTTTTCCGCAACCTTCACTCCGAATACCTGCGCAATTCCTATGGTAATATCAATGCCTCCCGTAAAATCGGCATACAGTTCAATGCCATAGAAAATAATTCCGACCAGCACCCACGCACCGTTGT
>ULOL01016153.1_pt1 | contig 13618 bp, 10 predicted proteins | sample 1952611 | NCBI WGS metagenome assembly ULOL01 (sample SAMEA4835604, study PRJEB28245) | human gut metagenome | biome: gut microbiome; material: fecal sample | place: Denmark | collected 2008 | reverse complement strand
TGGGACGTTAGTCCCACGCCTATTTTTGTCATTTTCTGGCAGATTGGGATATATGACAACTGTAATTATAAGGATAAATAAAGTAATATAGCAGCATAAAAATATAAGAAACAGGAGGAACAAAGTTTATGGTGAAAAACAAAAAATGTCATAGTAAGAAAATGGCAGCATTAGTTACAGCTGTTGTGCTTGCTGTATCGGCAGCAGTTTCATTTGCAGTACCACAAGTAAAAGCTGCCAATGGACCATGTGATACTGGTGATTGGGCTTATGCTTATATTAATGTAAGAAATGGAGAGGAAAGTAATCTGCTATTCTCATCAGAAGGCACTAATTCTATAGATGGAATGTCTTATGACAGAGAGTCTAATACACTTACATTAAATAATTATAAAAGCTCTACAACAGTAATAGTTACTAATATGATGGGTGATGATTTCAAGATTAACCTTGTTGGTGATAATGAAATCGGAAGTATAGGTTCATATGGTGATGCATGGGGTGGTTCAATCAATATAAGTGGTAATGGTTCTTTGGTAATTAATGCAGACAAATCAGATGATTATGGAATAGCTTTCTTTGCTGAGGGAACTAATTCGGTGCTTTCAGTTGCAGACACCTGTAATGTTACAATATATTCTGGTTCAAAGGCAGTAGTGTATACAAGCGATAATCTCACTAACAAGCCAATTAAGGATAATGGAACATTAAAGGAAAATGTGACATATAATGTTTCACATCCGCTGGAAATATCAAGATTATGTGCCAGGTATTATGAGTACGACCCTTATACAACTAATATAGTATATAAGAACGAGACAGATAATACTTCATTATATTATATTAAAGAGCTGACATATATTGAACCTGCTAAAGTGACTTATACATTATATAAGCTTACTACAAAGAAAGCTATGGGCGATGTATATTATGCTGACAAAGTAGGTGAATATGATAATATCCCTGCTGGATATACCAAGACCACATTAGACAATCCAATTTCATATTATGAGTCAGACAGTGGAAGCGGCGGAACAAGTCAGGTTATAATCAATACAGCAACAAATGAAAAGTATGTATCTGCATATGTTTATGAAAATAAAACATCATATTATAGAATATGTAAGCTTCTTGAAAAGCTTGGTGTAGATGAACGAAGCAATGATGAATTATGGCTTATTGATTATAGCAATCCTGTAGCAACATACAATCCTGTATGGGGAAGTGATAATCTTCCAGACGGATACAAGTATGACGGTACAGAGATAGAAGGTCTTTATAATGTTGAATGTGTAGCAGATAAGCTTACATTTACAGCTAAATCATCTAGTGATAATACGACAGATAATTCAAAAGGAGACACAACCAATAATCCATCTGACAACACAACAGATACACCAGCAGATGAGAAGCCATCGACACCAGAGTCAAGCACCACTAATACAGTAGTAGATGTATCAGACGGCAGTACAACTATTAAGGCTGATGAAATCAGAAAGATTATTGAAGATAACAAGGTGAATGATGTTGTTATCAAATCTAACAATGATGTTACATTTACATTTGCAAAAGGAACAATGTCAGAAGTATCACAGGTTGCAATATATGACTTCTCAACAGCAATTACTTCTGATATAAAAGAAGCAGGAGATATGCCGGCAGATGTAACAGAGGATATATTCGTATCTAAGATTGTATACAATTATTCCGGCGTGCTTCCAGCAACGGCAAGTATTAAGTTAAATGTTGGAAAAGCATATGCAGGCCAGACACTTTATTACAGCCAGCTCTTAGATGATGGAACAATAATTAGTATGATGTCAGCTGTAGTTGATAATGATGGTTATATGACAGTAGAACAGGATCACTGCTCAACATATCTTATTACAAAACAGCAGATTACAAGCAGTTCATCAGATATAAGTTTACCAGGCACATCAGTAGAAAATGTAACAGAAGCCGCAGGTAATACAGTTGAAACACCACAGACAGGAGATATGACACATATATACTGGGCAGGATATTTATTAGTATTATCATTAATGGGCATTGGATTTACAATTTTAATGGCTGGTAAGCTAAAGAAAGAACAGTAATAATATTTATTGATAAAAAACTGCCTGAATGAGAGTTGACATATGTATTTTCAAAAAGTAATATTAAAGAAGTGTTTGTTCACATTAATTATATGTGAAATACAGTAAATATGTATAAAATGGAGGCAGAATATGAGAATAGGTATTATTGGATACGGAAATCTTGGAAGAGGCGTTGAGTGTGCTATCAGGCAAAATCCAGATATGGAGCTTGTAGCAGTATTTACAAGACGTGCACCAGAAAGCGTATCTATATTGACAGAGGGTGCTTTAGTATGCTCAGTAGATGAGGTAGAGCAGTGGAAGGATAAGATAGACGTAATGATTCTTTGCGGTGGAAGTGCTACAGATTTACCAGTACAGACACCAAAGTTTGCAGAGATGTTTAACGTAGTTGACAGCTTTGATACACACGCAAGAATTCCAGAACATTTTGAAAATGTTGATTCTGCGGCTAAGAAGAGCGGACACGTTGGAATTATATCAGTAGGCTGGGATCCAGGTATGTTCTCTTTAAACCGTATGTATGCCAATGCTATTTTACCAGAAGGCAAAGATTATACATTCTGGGGTAAGGGCGTAAGTCAGGGACATTCAGACGCTATCAGAAGAGTTGAGGGCGTCAAGGATGGCAAGCAGTATACAATTCCAGTTGAGGCAGCCTTAGAAGCTGTAAGAAATGGCGAGAATCCAGAGCTTACAACAAGACAGAAGCATACAAGAGAATGTTTTGTAGTATTAGAGGAAGGTGCTGATGCTGCAAAGGTAGAAGAAACAATCAAGAATATGCCTAACTATTTCGCTGATTACGATACAACAGTACATTTTATCAGTGAAGAAGAATTAAAGAAAAACCACAGTGGAATTCCTCACGGAGGATTTGTTATCCGTACAGGAAAGACAGGCTGGAACAAAGAGAACAATCACGTTATAGAATACAGCTTAAAGCTTGATTCTAACCCAGAATTCACATCTTGCGTTATCGTAGCATATGCAAGAGCAGCTTATCGTCTTTATAAGGAAGGTCAGAGCGGTTGTAAGACAGTATTTGATATTGCACCTGCATATCTTAGTGCTAAGGATGGAGCAGAATTACGCAAGAGCCTTCTTTAATTAATATGGTGTTATTAATATTATATTGCAGGAATTGATAATGTAATTATTGTAAGAATTAATTACATAAATATTATGAACTAAAATAAGATTGACCTTTGGAGGTATATTATGGCTTCTAAAGGTCAATTTTATTATTTTAAGTCAACTATATACTTTGCACTAATAATAGTGTAATATAAATATGTATGCGTTATTTATAATAATGTCACAATATACGTTACTAATAAACACAGAAAGGTATTTGAATAGATGATTAAGCTTGAAAGATTTGAAGTTATGAATTTTGAAAATGCTATGAGAGGAGCGAGAAATCCGCTTAATAGCTGGGCTAGAATGGATAGTAAGACAGAAAATGGAGTATTCACATTTGGACCTAATGATTTAGATTTAGCGAAAAGGCTCTGCAAGGCTGGTTCAGACCATAGAAAGTTTATAAGACAGATATTTGTAACAGTAGATATAACAGCACCAATCTACTGGTGGAAGGAATACGATACATATAAGGTTGGAACAGTTGCCAATTCAACAAGTACAATGCATAAAATCCACAGCAAGTCATTTGAAATGGAAGATTTCAGCGTTGACCATTGTACTTCTGAGGCGTTACATATGATGCAGAAGAATATAGATTTTCTTGAAACAATACGCCAGAAGTTCATAGAAACTAAGGATAAAGACCTTTGGTATAGTATGATTCAGTTGCTTCCAGAAAGCTATAATCAGATGCGTACCTGCACATTTAATTATGAAAATCTTGCAGGAATGTATTATTCAAGAAGAAACCATAAGCTTGCAGAATGGCATACATTCTGTGATTGGGCACTTGAGTTACCATATTTCAAAGAACTTTTGGTTCAGGAATAAAGAGGATAGAGAGGTTTCCTATGAGTAAAGTTGTAGTTATTGGAGGCGGGGCGGCAGGTATGATGGCTTCTATTATAGCCGCCAGAAATGGACACACAGTAACTCTTATAGAAAAGAATGATAAGCTTGGAAAGAAGCTTTTTATAACAGGAAAAGGCCGCTGTAATTTTACTAATGCTGGTGATGAGGACGACATTAAAAATAGTGTTGTAACCAACCCTAAATTTATGTACAGTTCATTTAAAGGCTTTTCTAATTATGATGTAATGGGATTCTTTGATGAACTTGGACTTAAGTTTAAAATAGAACGAGGTAACCGCTGTTTTCCAGAGTCAGACCATTCATCAGATGTAATCGGCACATTGGCAAGAGAATTAAGAAAATGCAAAGTGGATATTATGCTTAGCACAGAGGTTGTTGATGTTACAGCCAGGGAATTATCAGAGAATGTAGTATCAGAAAATGCAGTGTCAGGGAAAATAGTATCTTGCAATGCAGTATCAGAGAATATAGCAAATGATAGTGTAAAACTTGAAAAAAAGTATAAATCCAAGAAAAAAGAACATAAATCTAAGAAAAAAGATCCAGAATATATATCGCAGTTTGTAAGTGTTGAAGTTAAGGAGTTATCTACTGGCAGAAAGCAGGTTATAAAAGCTGATTCCTGCATTATAGCAACAGGTGGTAATTCTTATTCAAGCACTGGTTCAACAGGCGATGGCTATAGATTTGCAAAGGCACTTTCACATAATGTTACACCTATTATACCGGCATTAGTTCCTCTCACAGTAAGAGAAGAATGGGCTTCAGAGCTTATGGGACTGAGCCTTAAGAATATAGCAATAAGCATATATGACAGTATGGGTGACAGCCGTAAAGAGCTGTATAGTGACTTTGGTGAAATGCTATTTACGCATTTTGGTGTGAGCGGGCCAGTTATTCTTAGTGCGAGCAGTTATACAACAGCAATATTAAGAAAAAGACCGCTTAAGCTTGTGATAGATTTAAAGCCAGCTTTATCAGAGGAACAGCTTGATGAGAGAGTTCTTAGGGATTTCTCAGAGGAAAAGAATAAAACCTTCCGTAATTCACTTGATAAGCTGCTTCCTAAGAAACTTATCCCTGTTATAGTAAGGCTCAGTGATATCAATAAAGATAAACAGGTTAATGAGATAACAAGGGAAGAAAGATTAAGGCTTGTACATCTGTTAAAGCATTTTGAAATGACAATAACCGGTACAAGAGGCTTTAATGAAGCTATAATTACACAGGGCGGTGTTGATGTTAAAGAAATCAATCCGACAACTATGGAGTCAAAGTTAGTTAAAAATGTGTATTTTGCAGGAGAGGTGCTTGATGTAGATGCGGTTACAGGCGGTTTTAACTTGCAGGTAGCGTGGTCGAGTGCGTATGCTGCAGCAATGCATTTGAATAATTAAATAATGCCAGCGTGTTTTATAACACAGGCAGAAAAGAGGATTATTATGTCTTATTCAGTAGCAATTGATGGACCGGCAGGAGCTGGCAAGAGTACAATAGCAAAGCTTATATCTAAGCAGATGGGTTATATATATGTAGATACCGGTGCTATGTACAGGGCAATGGCGGTATATTTTAACCAGAATAATATTGACCCCGCAGATGAAGCTGCGATTAATGCGGCAGTCGATAATGTAAAGATAACAATAGAATATAAAGACGGCGAACAGCAGGTTATCCTTAACGGCGAGAATGTAACCAGTCTTTTAAGAACTGAGGCAACAGGCAATATGGCTTCAAAGACATCTAAGTATAAGGCTGTAAGAAGCAAGCTTGTTGATTTGCAAAGAGAGCTTGCGGCAGCAGAAAATGTTGTTATGGATGGACGTGATATTGGCACAACAGTTCTTCCAGATGCCAATGTAAAGATATATCTTACTGCAAGTTCTGATGCCAGAGCCAGAAGAAGATATGACGAACTTAAGGCAAAGGGTGAAGAATGTGATTTACAGAAGATAAAAGATGATATTGAACAGAGAGATTATCAGGATATGCACAGGGATATTTCACCATTAAAGCAGGCAGATGATGCAGTTCTTGTAGACAGTTCTGATATGGGAATTGATGAGGTGGTGGAAGCCATCAAGACAGTTATTAATAAAGCAAAGTAGTGATTTGGAGGATATATGAAAGAGGCAGAAGTTATACTTGCCAGGTCTGCTGGTTTCTGCTTTGGAGTTCACCGTGCAGTGGATACAGTGTATGAAAGAACAGGAATGGAAAATGTATACACATACGGACCTATCATACATAACGATGAAGTTGTAAAGGACCTTGAAAGCAAAGGGGTCAAGGCAATATCAGATGTAGCACAGCTTGACGGTATTGATAATGCTACTGTCATAATAAGGTCGCATGGTGTATCTAAAAATGTGTATGAGAGCATAAAGACAAAGAATTATGAAGTTGTAGATGCAACCTGTCCATTTGTTCTTAAAATACACAGAATAGTTGAGCAGGAGAGCAAGGCAGGAAAGCAGATTGTAATAATAGGCAATGAGAAACACCCGGAAGTTGAGGGCATTAAAGGGTGGTCAGTAAGTCCTGTATATATAGTGGATTCTATCGAAAAAGCACAAAATCTTGAGCTTGACAGGGCAAAAGAAGTGGTTGTTGTATCCCAAACGACATTTAATTACAATAAATTTCAAGAATTAGTTGAAATTATCAACAAAAAGAGTTACAATATTACCATTAAAAATACTATTTGTAATGCCACGGAAGAACGTCAGACAGAGGCAAGAGATATTGCACGGAAAGTTAGTGCGATGATTGTCATTGGTGACAAGAGTAGTTCCAATACGAGAAAACTGTATGAGATTTGTAAAGGCGAATGTGAGGATACATTTTACATTCAAACTCTAAGAGATCTTAATCTTAACGATTTAAGATTCATAGACAGCATAGGTATTACAGCTGGGGCATCGACCCCGAACAATATCATTGAGGAGGTTTATACTAATGTCAGAGAATTTTGCAGAGATGTTAGCTAACGAAGAGTGGAAGGAAATTCATACAGGAGAAGTTGTTGATGGCACTGTAATAGCAGTTAAAGAAGACCATATCGTTCTTAACATAGGCTATAAGCACGATGGAATTATCACAAGAAGTGAATATTCATCAACACCAGGTATCGATTTAACAACAGTTGTTTCTGTTGGAGATGAGATGAAGGCAAAGGTGCTTAAGCTTAATGATGGAGAAGGACAGGTTCTTCTTACATATAGAAAGCTTGTTGCAGAGAGTGGAAGCAAGAGACTTGAAGAAGCATTTAATAACAAAGAAGCTATAACAGCTAATGTATCAAGAGTTATTAAGGGTGGTCTTGAAGTTGTTGTTGATGAGACAAGAATCTTCATTCCAGCAAGCCTTGTATCAGATTCTTATGTTAAGGATTTCTCAGAATACAATGGTAAGGAGATTACATTTGTATTAACAGAATATGATCCAAAGAACAGAAAGGTGATTGGTGACTGCAAGCAGCTTATCGTAGCTAAGAAGAAGGCAGCTCAGGAAGAACTTCTTTCTAAGATTAAAGAAGGAGATACAATCGAAGGTACAGTTAAGAATGTAACAGATTTTGGTGCATTCATTGACCTTGGTGGTGTAGACGGACTTCTTCATATTTCAGAGATGTCTTGGGGAAGAACAGAGAACCCTAAGAAGGTATATAAGGTTGGCGATTCAGTTAAGTGCTTCATCAAGGAAATCAATGGTGACAAGATTGCACTTTCAGTTAAATATCCAGACCAGAACCCTTGGAATGATGCTTCAACAAAGTATGCTGTAGGTAATGTTGTTACTGGTAAGGTAGCAAGAATGACTGACTTTGGTGCTTTTGTTCAGCTTGAAGACGGCATTGATGCTTTACTTCACGTATCACAGATTTCTAAGGAACACATCAACAAGCCAGAAGATGTATTAAAGATTGGTCAGGAAATTGAAGCTAAGGTTGTAGACCTTAACGAAGCTGACAAGAAGATCAGCCTTAGTATGAAAGCATTATTAGATGATGCAGAACCACAGGAAGAGGCTACAGAAGAATAATTTAATAATTAATTGTCAGATGTTCTGATGATTGGCTGTAACTTAATATTTGATAATATAAGAGCTGTACACCTTAGTGTGATATATACTTTCTATGCCGGGTAGAACCGGTAGAAAGTATATATACAATGTTGGTGTACAGCTCTTGTTAAATTTCCTTAAGCTTTCTGTCAAAATCTGGGGTGCGAATTATATTAGAAGAATAATTACTTATATTGCATAAGTGTCAGATAGCTTCGTCCTTTGCGGGTTTCGGCTTCATCACCTATAAAGATATACTTTCCATGTCCACGGATTACAAGTACATCATCTTTCTTTAAGTTCTGGCTTTTATTCTCGGTACATATTCCATTGAGGAATATTTTCTTTGACGTAAATAGCTCATTGGAATTACTGCGTGATAATCTGGTGAGGGAAGCAACAACTGCATCAATCCGCTTAGAAGCAGCAATTATTCGTATCTCTTCAAGTTCTGGTTTGATTGCTTCAATCTCATCAGTGCATATTGTACATCTTATGTGTGTGTGTTTAATAGAGTCCAGATTATCACATATATAATCAGCTATGTGCGAAAGGCAGTATACATAAGCATCAGGCACTTTAATTATAATGTCACCGACTAGTTCGCGTTCAATTCCAAGGTTCATAATTGCACCAAGGTAATCACGGTGGTTAAGCTGTTCAGCAAATTTGACGGATAATGGGCTTATTCGGATAGTTGAGATAGGGTAACCGGCATCATAGCCATAGAGTTCCTCAGAGCCGAAACGTATTATTTTGCGTTCACATACAGGATTGCCACCCCATTCATCATATGGTATAAATGATAATTCATTGCTCATTTTGTTGACAGACGACAGTTCATTTATACTTAAAAAATTAGTGTAAGTATATATATTGTGGTTGAAAGCCTGATTGGCAGTATCTATTATTTTTCTTTTTAAAAGCTGTTCTTCGTTCATTGTGTTAATTCCTTCTATTTTATAAATTGGTGATATGTGCTCATTGTGCTTAGATTAAATTGATATAGTAAATTAATGTTTATTATAATGTAATTAATTATATATGTCTAATACGATGTTTAATATATTGGCAAATTCAATATTGGCAGAATGAGTTGTAAAATCCAGAATATTGTAAAATTGAATATAATGGTAAGCTTAATTGGATATGGTAATTAGATATTTTATGTAATGTTTTTATATTTTTTATATAATGATAAAATTTTGACACAATTAATATTGTGTGATAAAATCCATATAAAGCTAAGGGATTGCAACAACTGCGGAATATGTTACAGGAAAGAACAGAGGATATCAATATGGTTAAAGATTATGAAGATTTTAAGAAATTTGTGTTAGGACTTACAGGAATTGACCTTAATGCTTATAAAGAAAAGCAGATGAAGAGAAGAATAGATACACTTATAGCAAGGAATAAGCATACAGGTTATGACAGTTATTGCAATGCGATAAAGAATGATGCCCAGATGCTTGATGAATTCGTTAATTATCTTACAATTAATGTGTCAGAATTCTATAGAAATCCAGCGTTATGGAAGAAGCTTGATGAGATTATCCTTCCAGACCTGATTAAGAAGTTTGGACCAAGACTTAAGATATGGAGTGCTGCTTGTTCAACAGGTGATGAGCCATATTCACTTGCAATGGTGCTTGCAAAGAAAGTCCCACTTAAAGATATAAAGATATATGCTACCGATATAGATGACCAGGTTCTTGAAAAGGCCAAAGATGGCGTGTATTCAGCCAACAGCTTAAAGGGACTTCCTGATGAGTATAAGAATAAATATTTTGAAAAAATGGGAGATAAGTACTATAAGATTTCAGATGAGATTAAGAAGTGCGTTGAGTTCAAGAAGTCTAATCTTTTAAAAGACTCATATCCTCAGAGCTGTCATCTTATAGTTTGCCGAAATGTACTTATCTATTTTACAGAAGATGCCAAGTTAGAGATATATAAGAAATTCAATGATTCATTAGTTAAGGGCGGCTGTTTATTTGTTGGTAATACAGAGCAGATTATCAATTATAAAGACCTTGGTTATGAATCTAGTGAGTTGTTTTTCTACAGAAAAAAGTAATCAGTATATGTACTGCCTGAAGAATTATGTCTTCAGGCAGTTCTTTTTTATCGTATAAAAGGTATATATTAGCATCATTATACTCATATCTGAATATATATTCAGAAGTCTGGAGACTGTCTGTATTGTAACAAGGCAGTTTGATAAACGAAGCGAATTTTTTAGTGTATGCTGTTTCTCTGGTTGCTTTCACTTTACATTCAGCATCAACATAAGCAGCTACACTTTTGTGAATGGCAGTATCTTCGTATGGAAGATAGTAGTAATTCTTATAATCACTATAATATAATCTGAGATTATCAGTTATTAATGGCAGTTTGATTTTCATAGTATTGCCATTGATTCTTATGGCATATCCATTATTATCAAGATGAATAACGGGTATGGGAACTGCACAGGGCAGGGTATAGTTAATTATTAAATCTCCATTTTTATTAGTATCATCGGAATATTCAACAGAATATCCAGTATAGGTTACATTTTCTTCTAATACAGCATTGTAGGCAGTTATAGATGAAAGCTGGATAAGTCCGTATACATCATCATAATTATGAAGCAGAAGCAGTTCTTCGTAAGAAGCTTCTCCAGTCTTAACATAGTCGTTGTATACCTTGATAAGCTCGCCGCCAGAGAATTCATCATCACGGCTTATGTTAAGGAATTGCTCAACAGACTTCTGGTTACAGCTTTCAAGCTTTAGTAATGCCTTTAATGGACGTACACATTTGTATAAATCATAGCTTAAGAGCTTATCAAGTGTGTACGGAATGTTAAGGTGTGCGGCTCTGTCTTTAATAAATGGAATGTCAAAATTGTCTCCATTAAAATGCACCAGTGTATCAAATGAAGCGGCAGCATTAAGAAAGCTTGCTATTACCTGCACTTCGTCAGCCTTGGACTGGGCAAGCCACTGTATTATGGTAAGTATGGAATTCTTTATATAAGCAGTGCCGATTAAATAACAGAAGCTTGTCTTGTGCGAAAAGCCGGTTGTTTCAATATCAAAAAATATTGTATGCTCGCTGCAGAGAGAATTATTGATAAAATTATCAGCAGTATTATTAGTATTGCTGTCGTTGTTGTGTATATCGTTTAGATTAAATGTTTTAGTTATAGTCTTCATTAATTATAAATCCTTTGATTACAAAAAGTGTACGTTAAAAAAATGTCAGTTTTTGTTTATTATATACGAATATATACACAAAAAAAAGTAGATTTTTAATGATAAATGATATATTATATTAATATATTAATTATCGTTCATAATTATTATAAATCAGATACACAATCATTAAGCTTGGGTTTTATGGTTGTCTATCTGTTTTTGCATTGCTTTGGATGATAACATATATTATTTTATAAGGAGAAATATGTCATGGGAAAGTGTACATTTAAAGGTGGAATACATCCATATGACGGCAAGGAATTATCAAAGGATAAGCCTATAAAAGAGTTGTTCCCTGCTGTAGGAGAGATGGTTTTCCCACTTTCACAGCACATCGGTGCGCCGGCAGTTCCAGTAGTTGCCAAAGGTGATTACGTCCTTGCTGGACAGTTGATTGCTGAGGCTGGTGGATTCGTATCAGCTAATATCCATTCATCTGTTTCTGGTACAGTTAAGGCTATAGAGCCAAGAACGCTAGCCACAGGTGGAAAGTGCAATTCAATCATCATTGAGAATGATGGAGAATTTAAGGAAGTTGAGTATACTCCTAAGAAGTTAGAAGAACTTTCTAAAGAAGAAGTATTACAAAGAATTAAGGATGCAGGTGTAGTAGGTATGGGTGGTGCAGGCTTCCCTACTAACGTAAAGTTAAGCCCTAAGAATCCAGAAGGAATTGATTATATTATAGTAAATGGTGCTGAATGTGAACCATACCTTACATCCGATTACAGAAGACTTCTTGAAGAGTCAGACAAGATTGTACTTGGCTTAAAGGTTGCATTAAGCATTTTTGATCACGCTAAGGGTATTATTGGTATTGAGGATAATAAGCCTGAAGCTATCAAAGTTATGCAGGCAGCAGTTGCCTCTGAGCCAGATATCGAGGTTAAGGTTTTAAAGACCAAGTATCCTCAGGGTGGTGAGCGTAGTCTTATCTATGCTACAACAGGCAGAAGCATCAACTCAACTATGCTTCCAGCAGATGCAGGATGTATCGTACATAACGTAGATACAATATACAGCATATATATGGCTGTTATTGAAGGAAAGCCACTTACTAAGAGAATCGTTACTGTTACAGGTGATGGTGTTAAAGAACCAGGCAACTTCTATGTATGGCTTGGCATGAACTACAGACAGCTTCTTGAAGCAGTCGGTGGTGTAGTTGGCGAACCAGAGAAGTACATATCAGGTGGTCCTATGATGGGATTTGCTATGTATAGTCTCGATGTACCAGTTATAAAGGGAAGCTCATCACTTCTTGTATTCCAGAATGATGTTGTATCTAAGCTTGAAGAGACAGCATGTATCCGTTGTGGAAGATGTGGTGAAGGATGTCCAAGCCATTTACTTCCAGCTAAGCTTGCTTCATTTGCAGCTAAGAACGATGAAGCTGGTTTCGTTAAGTTTGATGGTATGGAGTGTGTAATGTGCGGAAGCTGTTCATATGTCTGTCCAGCTAAGAGACCATTAACACAGCAGATTAAGGCTATGAGAAGTATCGTTCTGGCTAACAGAAGAAAGAAATAAGGGAGGATTAAAAGTGAGCGAGATTTTTAACGTATCAACTAATCCACATGTACGTAGCAAGGATACTACTCAGACTATTATGAGAGACGTACTTATAGCGTTAGCCCCTGCTAGTATATTTGGTATTTATAACTTCGGAGTTCAGGCACTTATTCGTATCATAGTTGGTATTGTAGTGTGTATGGCTTCTGAAGCAGTATATGAGTATTTTATGCATAAGAAGATAACAGTTATGGACCTTAGTGCTGCTGTTACAGGTCTTCTTATTGCACTTAACATTCCTTCAACTCTCAACATTGGTTTTGAGATTGTTGGCTGTGTATTTGCAATTATTATTGTTAAGCAGTTGTTTGGCGGAATTGGTCAGAACTTTATGAACCCTGCACTTGCAGCAAGATGTTTCCTTCTTATTGCATATACAGGTCCAATGACTAACTTCGTATGTGATGCATATTCCGGAGCTACACCTCTTGCTATATTAAAGCCGGGTTCAGAGGTTGTAGGACAGACAGCACCAACACTTCTTACTATGTTTATTGGTAAGACAAGCGGTGTTATCGGTGAGACATCAGTTATATGTCTTCTTATCGGTGCTATATATCTTGTTGTAAGAAAGATTATTTCATTAAGAATTCCACTTTCTTACATTGGAACATTTGC
>ULOL01010370.1_pt1 | contig 13649 bp, 13 predicted proteins | sample 1952611 | NCBI WGS metagenome assembly ULOL01 (sample SAMEA4835604, study PRJEB28245) | human gut metagenome | biome: gut microbiome; material: fecal sample | place: Denmark | collected 2008 | reverse complement strand
AGTAAGTGTCAGCACATCCACATTGGTCTTTAACTGTTTGATTTTTTCTTTGTGAGCCACACCAAACCGTTGTTCCTCGTCCACGACAAGAAGCCCAAGATCTTTAAACTGCACATCTTTTGACAGAATCCGGTGTGTTCCCACAATAATATCCACCTGTCCTTTTTTCAGATCACTGATGGTCTTCTTCTGCTGCGCTGCCGTGCGGAAACGGCACAACAGATCCACCCGGACAGGGAAATCCTTCATTCTCTGGGAAAACGTATTATAAATCTGCTGGGCAAGAATGGTTGTCGGCGCAAGGTATGCCACCTGTTTATTCTCCTGCACTGCTTTGAAAGCTGCACGGATCGCAATCTCCGTCTTTCCGTAACCGACATCCCCGCAGATCAGCCGGTCCATAATCTTATGACTCTCCATATCCCGCTTGGTTGCATCAATGGCAAGCACCTGATCTTCGGTCTCTTCAAACGGGAACAGTTCTTCAAACTCTCTCTGCCATACCGTATCCGGTCCATACATATAGCCATTCTGTTCTTCCCGCTCGGCATATAATTTCACCAGATCCTGTGCAATCTGACGCACGGCTCCACGCACTTTTCCCTTGGTTTTTGTCCACTCCTGGCTTCCAAGTTTATTGAGTTTTGGTTTTCTTGCGTCTTTCCCCGCATATTTCTGGATCTGGTCAAGCTGTGTTGCAAGAATATACAGATTGGAGCCTCCCGCATATTCGATCTTGATGTAATCTTTCACCTTTCGGTCGACTTCTATCTTTTCAATTCCTTTGTAGATACCAAGCCCATGATTTTCATGTACGACATAATCCCCGACACTCAGATCCGTAAACTGCTGGATTTTTTCGCCCTCATAGGTGCGGTGCCGCTTCTTTTTCTTTTTTTCTTCCCCGAAAATATCCGTATCCGTAATCACTGCAAACTGCAGGATCGGATATTCATACCCCTGATGCACTTTTCCGTAGCAGACCATGATCTGTCCTGCCACCAGATCGTGATCGTAATCTTCCGTATAAAAACAGTTGAGTCCTTCGTTTAAAATATCCTCCGCCAGACGCTTCGCGCGTGTGCGGGAACCGGAAAGTAAAATAATACGGTATCCGTTTTTTTTGTATTTCTTCAGGTCTGCGATCAGAAGTTCAAAGCTGTTATTGTATGCGCTTACGCTCTTTACATGAATGCCGAACTGCCCATTGGATTTTAATCCGCAGGTCTTGATATCCAGTGCGGAAACCGCACAGCAGGAATATTTTTCAAGCCTTCCCATGATTTCCTTATAGCCAAACAGTTCGTTCATCTGCCCCGGCAGAATATACCCCATTTCCAGACGCTGCTTCATGCTCTCCGAAAATTCCAGTTCCGTCTGCCGTCCGCGTTCCGCGCTCCGGCTCAGCTCATCGAAAAACACAAATGTATCTGCCGGATCAAAATAATCCAGAAGGCTCCACCGTTCCCTGCAGAAATAGGACAAAAAGGCATCCATTCCCGCGGTTTCCGACAATTCTTCCCATTCCTGTGCCAGTTCTTTTGCCTGTGACAGTGCCCGATAGGCTTCCTCGGTTTTCATTTCTTTCCGCAATTTATCGGAAAAAGCTTCTGCTTCCTTTAACAGTCTGCGGATACCTTCTGCTTTCTCTTCGGTCGAAAGAACCAGTTCACATGCCGGATATACCACAAGCTTTTCTATATTTTCAATAGATTTCTGACTTTCCACATCAAAGGTGCGAAGGGTATCTACTTCATCATCCCACAGTTCAATCCGGACCGGATTTTCTTCCGTCAGCGGAAAAATATCAAGAATTCCACCTCTTAATGCAAACTGACCGATATTATCCACCTGATACTGCCGTTCATATCCCATCCGCACCAGCTGTTCCACAAGTGCATCCAGATCCAGGGTATCTCCCTGTGCAATATGCAGCACACTGTCCCACACCTGTGCATCCCTTGGCATCGTATTCATCAGGGCATCAAATGTTGTGATCACCGTCACCTGTTCATTTTCATGAATTGCCCGCAATGCACTGATCCGCTCTGCGGTAAGAAGGTTTCCGCGGATATCCGATTGATAAAACAGCACATCCTTTGCCGGATAATACACCACTGACGGATCAAAAAAACGATAGTCGTCATACAATTCTTTCGCTTTCTGCTCATGAAACGTTACGATCAGACGCCGGCTGCGTGTCCTTCCAAGCGTGTAAATCATATGTGGCTTCTGTGCATCAATACAGCCACTGATGGTCACCAGTCCCGGCTGCATGGCCGCTTTTGTCATATCTTCATATCCGCTCAATTCCTGCAGCGGTTCTATAAATGCTTTCACTTACTTTGTATTCTCCTGCTTTTTTGCATTAAAATCATTCATTGCCTTGTCTGCTTCCCCCTGAATCATCAGGACTGCTGCATCTTCCGCATCCCGTATGGCTTCTTCCACCCTTGCACGGTCCTCCCCGGAAAAACGGCCAAGCACATGGTCTGCCAGATCCCATCCCTGTGGCTTTTCCCCCACACCGACTTTAATTCGCATAAAGTTTGAGGTTCCCACACTTGAAATAATGCTCTTGATTCCATTATGCCCACCTGCACTGCCTTTTTTGCGCACACGGATATTTCCCGGTGCCAAAGAGATGTCATCAAAAATAATCAGCATTTCACTCTCCGGATCAAGCTTATAGAAATTCACAATTTCTGCGATGCTTTCTCCGCTTAAATTCATATAGGTCTGCGGTTTGGCCAGGATGACTTTTACGCCTTCGATCACACCGCTTCCACACAGCGCTTTATGTTTTTTCTCCGTGATGCTGATGTTGTATTTTTCTGCCAGTGCATCGACGGTATCAAATCCAATATTATGTCTTGTTTTTTCGTATTTCTTGTCCGGATTTCCAAGTCCTGCAATTAAAAACATGTATCCAATTCTCCTTTTATTTGAATTTTTGTCCGTTAATTACGAAAGGTACCGCCGGGTGGCTCCCGTGTGGTGGCTGGGGCTGCTGCTTCCTGTGACGTGCTCAACATCCAGAATCAAGAATCTGCAGAAAATGACCGCGTGGCTCCTTTGATGATTTGCGTTCGTTCAAGTTTCGACAGCGGCGCGGCTTGTGTCCGTCTGGCAGGGACGCGTCCGAAGGATTTCGTGTCTGCCTTAGCGGAGTGCTTCAAAATACTGTGCCCGCGGGTCGGTTTGCGACCACATTTATGAAAGGACTGTCAAAGTGTTCATAGGGAGACACAACCGGGAGCGGGCGCAATAAAATTTTTGAAGTGCTCCGCTTAGGCAGACTAGAAATTCTGAGCGCATCCCTGCCAGACGGACACAAGCCGCGCCGCTGTCGAAACTTGAACGAACGCAAATCATCAAAGGAGCCACGCGGTCATTTTCTGCAGATTCTTGATTCTGGATGTTGAGCACGTCACAGGAAGCAGCAGCCCCAGCCACCACACGGGAGCCGCCCATCCATAAGTTTCGCAATTACGGATTCAAAAAGTCTGTAATTAAGAAAAGGACCATGGATTACTCCACAGTCCCATTTCTCTTATTTTAATCGTTTATTCCTTCTCCTGCAAGACCTCTTCATACTTTTTCAGTATCAATCCCTGAATCTGATCCCTTGTCGCGGAATTGATCGGATGTGCGATATCCCGGAAATCCCCGTCGCCGGCTTTTCTGCTCGGCATCGCGATAAACAATCCTTTTTCCCCTTCGATCACTTTGATATCATGTACGACAAATTCATCATCGATTGTGATAGATACCACGGCTTTCATCTTGCCTTCTTTTTCCACCTTGCGGATTCTAACGTCTGTAATCTGCATATGTATCCCCCTTCTAGTCTCTCCCTAGAGCATATATCTTTCGTTGTTTTCTGCAACAATCCGGACAGCATCGTCTCCAGAATAAAATGTATTTGCCCGAAGCGTTCCATGGCTCTCCACAATGCAGTTTTCTACATGCGTATTATCGCCAATATATGCATCATTCAAGATAATCGAATTCTTGATCACGCAATTTTTTCCTACAAACGCTTTCTTAAACAAAACAGAATTTTCTACCCTGCCGTTTATAATACATCCACTGGCGATCAGACTGTTGCTGACATCCGATCCCATATTGTATTTTGCCGGCGGAAGATCATCCACTTTTGAATAAATCTTCGGCTCTTCGCGGAAAAAGTACTTTCTCACATCCGGTTTCAAAAAGTCCATATTTGTACGGAAGTAATCATCTACACTTGCTATATTACTCCAGTAAGTGTTCAGTTTGTATCCGTATACGCGCTTTACATTGCGGTAACGCACCAGCACATCCGTAACAAAATCAAACCGGTTTTCCTCCGCCGATTTTTCGAGAATTTCGATCAGCTGTCTTCTTCGGATAATATACACCCCTGTGGAAATCGTATTGGATTGTGCCACCAGCGGTTTTTCCTCAAAATCCGTGATCCGGGAATCTTCATTCATACGGACGACTCCGAAACGGCTGACATCCGCATCCGCCGGCATATCCTTGCATGCAATGGTAATATCTGCTTTCTTTGCGATATGAAACTCCAGCAGGTCATTGTAATCCATCTTATACACACAGTCACCGCTGGATATGATCACATACGGTTCGTGACGGTTTTTCAGGAAATCAATATTCTGATACATGGCATCTGCCGTGCCACGATACCAGTCACTGTTTTCTGCCGTAACGGTCGGTGTAAACAGATACAGACCTCCCTGTTTTCTTCCAAAATCCCACCATTTTGAAGAACTTAAATGTTCATTCAGTGAACGGGAATTATACTGTGTGAGTACCGCAACTGTCTGTACATGCGAATTGCTCATGTTACTTAAGACAAAGTCAATGCAGCGGAAACTTCCGCCGACCGGCATCGCCGGAATCGCACGTTTTCTGGACAGTTCTCCCATCCGGTTGTTATTGCCACCCGCCAAAATAATTCCTACTGCTTTCATTTTCTGTCACCTGCCTTAATAATTACTTCGCCGCCTGCCAATACCCCGTCTGGATAATCTTCTTTTACTGTCACACCGGAAATGGCAGTGTTTTTGCCCACCTTTACATTCTCCGGAACAACAGAATCGTCTCCAATTGTTACCAGCCCAAACGAATAAACACTCTCGTTTAATTTGTTTGGTGCTGCTTCTCCTATTCCCAGTGTTACCCCATCTTCAATTCTGCAGTTTTCTGCAATTATGGATTTGTCGATCGTTACATCCCTGCCGATACTGGTATCCTTCATAATAATGGAATCCCGCACGACAGCCCCCGGTCCGATATATACGTTCGGTCCGATTACCGAATTGATCACCGCTCCATGGATCTCTGCTGCCTCCCCAATAATGCAGCGCTCCACTTTTGCCCCCGGTGCTATGTACTGCGGCTCAATCGTATCGCACTTCGTGTAAATCTTCCAGAACTCCTCATAGAGATTGAATTCCGGAATCAGATCAATCAGCTCCATATTGGCTTCCCAGTATGAGCCAAGTGTTCCCACATCCTTCCAGTAACCGTTGAACTCATATGCAAAAAGCCTCTTGTTGTTTTTGAAGCAATACGGAATAATATGCTTTCCGAAATCACAGCTCTGCTGATCTTTTAATTCGATAAGAGCATCTCTTAATACTTTCCAGGAGAAAATATAAATTCCCATGGATGCCAGATTACTCCGCGGTTTTTCTGGTTTTTCCTCAAAATCCTGAATCTTTTTGTTTTCATCCGCAATCACAATTCCGAAACGGCTTGCCTCCTCCATGGAAACAGGCATCGTTGCAATCGTCACATCCGCATGATTTGCCTTATGGAAGTCCAGCATAACCTCATAATCCATCTTATAAATATGATCTCCGGAAAGGATCAGAACATATTCCGGATTATAACTTTCCATATAGCGCAGATTCTGATAAATGGCATTGGCTGTACCGGTATACCATTCACTGTTATTGCTTCTCTCATACGGTGGAAGTACAGTCACTCCACCATTGTTCCGATCGAGATCCCACGGAATGCCGATGCCGATATGTGTGTTCAGCCGGAGTGGCTGATACTGCGTCAGCACACCAACCGTATCAATTCCGGAATTGATACAATTGCTGAGTGGAAAATCGATAATTCTGTACTTGCCGCCAAATGCTACCGCCGGCTTGGCGACGTCCGATGTCAGAACTCCAAGTCTGCTGCCCTGACCGCCTGCTAAAAGCATGGCTATCATTTCTTTCTTAATCACGTCATCACTCCTCGTCTGTTCTAAATATTATGTTTGTTTCTTACTATTACTGTAGTATATCATATTATCCTTTTATGTACAACAGTTTATACAAAAATGCTGAGTTTTTTTGTTGTTTTTTGGCAAAATGCACAATATATTTTCGGGTGCGCCTTTGGTTATAGAGTGGTATAATAGAAAAAAACTTTATTAAATAGGTAGGTAATCCTGATGTATAAATTAAAATTTAATGACCCCATTCATATTCACTTTATCGGAATTGGCGGAATCAGCATGAGCGGACTCGCTGAAATTCTTCTGGAAAAAGGCTTTACGATTTCCGGGTCCGATGCAAAAGAATCCGATCTTACCCGCATGCTCGCATCCAAAGGTGCTCAGATTTTTTATGGACAAAGTGCTGAAAATATCATTCCCGGCATTGATCTGGTTGTCTACACAGCCGCAATCCATCCGGATAATCCGGAATTTGCAGAGGCCAGATCCCAGGGACTGCCAATGCTCTCCCGTGCAGAACTGCTTGGACAGATCATGGACAACTACAACAATTCCGTTGCCGTTGCCGGAACCCACGGCAAAACAACCACAACTTCCATGATCAGTGAGATTCTTCTTGCTGCTAAATCCGATCCGACCATCACTGTTGGCGGAATTCTTCCCTCTATCGGAGGAAACCTGCGTGTCGGTCATTCCGGAATCTTTGTTTCGGAGGCCTGTGAATACACCAACAGTTTCCTGAATTTCCGTCCAAAATACAGCATCATCTTAAATGTAGAAGCAGAACATCTGGACTTTTTCAAGGATATCAACGACATCCGTCGTTCTTTCCGTAAATTTGCCGGCAATACACTGGCAGACGGAGCAACCATTATCAATGGAGAAATTGCAGACCATCAGGAACTGACCGACGGACTTCCACAGCAGATCATCACCTACGGTTTTGATGATTCCTGTGAATATTATGCAGATAATCTGACATATGATGACAAAGCCTGTCCTTCTTTTACCGCCATGCACAACAAAGAGGCCATCTGTGAAATCAGGCTTGCCGTTCCCGGACGACACAATGCCGGAAATGCCATGGCCGCCATCGCCCTTGCCTGTACCATGGGAATCAGCACAGATGCCATCATCAGAGGTCTGGACGCTTTCCACGGTGCAAACCGCCGTTTCCAGTACAAAGGAACCGTAGACGGTGTCACCATCATTGACGATTATGCACATCATCCGACAGAGATCCGCGCTACACTGACCGCCGCGCAGAAATATCCGCATAAGCGTCTGGTGCTGGTATTCCAGCCACACACCTACTCCCGCACCAAAGCTTTTCTGGATGATTTTGCCGAAGTACTTTCCATGGCAGATGTCATTGTTCTGGCAGACATCTTTGCTGCCCGCGAACAGAATACCTTCGGTGTAAGCTCGAAAGATATTCTGGAGCGCCTGACAGCCAAAGGAAAAGACGCGCACTATTTTCCTTCTTTTGAAGAGATCGAAAAGTTTTTATTAAAAAATTGTATGAACGGAGATCTGTTGATAACCATGGGAGCCGGAAATGTCGTAGAAATCGGCGAATCCCTCCTTGGAAAATAACTTATCCACATTATCCACATAGAAACGTTGATTCTTTCTTCGTTCTGTGTGGATTTTTTGTCTATATTTATCCACTCCTTTCCGTTTTGAATTTGTACGTTTTGGTGGACTTATCCACTTTATCCACAATGTTGTTCACAATCAGTATCCCCCTGATCACCAGGGATTTACGGGTGTTTTTCTTCTTCCATTTGGAAAATGATTGTGCTATAATCACAAATGCATAATAAGAAAGGTACTATGACATATGATAAACATTCAGCTGCACAATGATTGTCCAGCCACGGACACAATCGTTCCCAACCAGTTTATTGACCGCTTTATGCCGTCAGCAAACGGGGAATTTGTTAAGGTATATTTATATTTATTACGGTGCATCCATTCTCATGCATCAAATTGTACAATTTCTGAAATTGCTGACAAATTTAACAATACAGAAATGGACATTCAACGTGCACTGCGTTACTGGCAGAAAGAAGGACTCCTCTCTCTGGAGGAAACCGCCGACGGTAAATTGTGCGGAATCGGTCTTCTTCCGTTTCCGGAAGATTCCACAGACACGGAAGAGGCATCTTCCTCTCCTGCCCCGTCTGCTGTTTCTCCAGAAGAAACACCGGCATCCGCTGCAGAGGAAACGTTTTGTGCCTCCCAGCCTGTGAATCTGCCACAGGAACCGCAGATCCGCCATTATACGCTGGATGAAATCGCAGAATTTCAGAAAAATCCGGATATTCAGGAAATGCTTTTTGTCGTGGAAACCTATATCCGGCATCCATTCAGTGAGAATGATATCAACACGATCTTATTCTGGCATGAAGATCTTCACTTTTCTGCCGAACTGATCGTCTATCTGGTGGAATATTGCGTCAGCAAAGGACATACAAATCTTCGTTATCTGAATAAAGTGGCACTGGCATGGCATGAGAAAAAAATTACTTCTGTGGAACAGGCCAAAAGTGAAGCCGCCGTCCGCAGCAAAGCGTACTACGCCGTCATGAAAGCTTTCGGCATCACTGGAAGAAACCTTATCGATTCCGAAACAGCCATGATCCGCAAATGGACCAAAGAATACGCTTTTGATCTGTCATTGATCCAGGAAGCCTGTGCCCGCACCATTTCCAGTACCGGTCAGTCAAGTTTCAGTTATGCCGATTCTATTCTGACCAGCTGGTATAACGACAAGGTACATTCTCTGGAAGATGTCAAACGCCTCGACGCCACCCATCAGCAAAAGAAAAAGGAGAGAGCCGCAGTGAAAGCAAATGCAGCCGCTTCTCCGAAGAAAAACAATTTTAATAACTTTGAATCCCGTGAAAATGACTATAAGAGTCTGGAAGCCATGCTTTTAAACTCTCCGATCCGGTCATAATCACTCCCATATCATCTGTTGAGCAATAAAAGGAGAATCAAATGCCGCTTTCCAATGCACAGTATGATGAGATCATGCATGAATACGATGAGCGCCAACTGCATAACCGTCATATTCTCGAAACACGGCGTGCGGAGGTTTTAAAAAAGCTTCCCCGTCTGAAGGAAATTGATGCAAGTGTTGCATCTTCCTCCGTCCGTCAGGCGCGTCTGCATCTTGATGGAGACACCCATGCACTGGCCTCCTTAAAGCAGGAACTAAGTGCCCTGTCTCTGGAACGGCAGCAGCTCCTTACTGCAAGCGGGTATCCGGCAGACTATCTGGATCCGGTTTATACCTGTCCGGATTGCAAAGACAGCGGGTATATCGACGGGAAAAAATGCCACTGTTTTAAACAGGCAATTATCAATACCGTCTATGCCCAGTCCAACATTCGCCAAATACTCCGTATTGAAAATTTTGACAATTTCCGCTACGATTTTTATTCGAAAGAGGAAAAAAATCCGCTGACAGGACTTTCTTCTTATGAAACCGCACAAAAAGCGGTGCGGGAATGTCATTATTTTATTGACGATTTTGATCACAAGCCAAAAAATCTGCTGTTTTACGGAAAAACCGGTGTCGGAAAAACTTTTCTGACAAACTGTGTTGCCAAAGAACTTCTTGACCACGGATATTCCGTAATTTACTTTACAGCATTTCAATTATTTGATATATTAAGCAAAGGTGTGTTTGAAAAAGATTCCGATGCAATTGCCACACACCAGAATATTTTCGACTGCGATTTGTTAGTCATCGACGACCTGGGAACAGAACTGATTAACTCTTTTACCTCTTCCCAGCTGTTTTTGTGTGTGAATGAACGGCTGATCCGGCAAAAATCCACCATTATTTCTACCAACCTGAGTGTGGAACGGATCAAGGAGTCCTATTCTGAACGAACATTTTCACGTATTTTAGATTCCTATACTTTTATCAATCTGTTCACAGAAGAAGATATCCGCAAACAGAAACGCACACGTATCATTTCCAGATAATACCCCATAGTTATGGGTCTATTATATGCATATATGTTTATCAATTAATTTAAACCTGGAGGAAAATCATGCCAAACGACGAAAGAATTTTGGAAACCATGCCAACCGGTACTCTCGGACTGATTCCGACTGCAAGCTGTATGGAATTAGGGAAAAAAGTAGACAGCTATCTGTCCACCTGGAGAGAGCATCGCGAACACGAGCATCACAACGATATTGCTTTCAAGGAATATCACAAAGAGAGCTACATCATCGAGCCTCATATTCCACGATTTGGTTCCGGAGAAGCGAAATGTGTTATCAATCAGTCTGTCCGGGGCTATGACCTCTATATCATGGTAGATGTTACGAACTACAGCATGACCTATTCACTCTGCGGACATACCAATCATATGTCTCCAGATGATCACTTTGCGGATTTAAAGCGTGTCATTGCTGCGGTCGGCGGAAAAGCCCGCCGTATCACTGTCATTCTTCCATTCCTGTACGAAAGCCGTCAGCACAGAAGAACTGCCCGTGAATCTCTTGACTGCCCATTAGCACTGCAGGAGCTTTACAATATGGGAATCGACAACATCATCACATTTGATGCTCACGATCCTCGTGTTATGAATGCTATTCCTCTGAATGGCTTTGAGAATGTAATGCCTTCCTATCAGTTCATCAAAGGTATCTTAAAGAACGTAAAGGATCTGACCATTGATGCCGAGCATCTGATGATCATCAGCCCGGACGAAGGTGCCACCAACCGTGCAATTTACCTTGCAAACGTACTTGGCATTGATATGGGTATGTTTTACAAGAGACGTGACTTCAGCCGTGTCGTAGACGGACGTAACCCGATCGTTGCCCATGAATTCTTAGGCTCCAACGTCGAAGGCAAAGATGTACTGATCATTGATGATATGATTTCCTCCGGCGAAAGCATGATTGACACTGCACGTGAATTAAAGAAGCGTAAAGCAAACCGTATTTTCGTTGTTTCTACGTTCGGATTATTCACAAACGGACTTGCTTCTTTCGATAAAGCATACGAAGAAGGCCTGATTTACCGTGTAGTAACCACAAACCTGATTTATCAGACTCCGGAGCTTCTCTCCCGTGAGTACTATATCAGCTGCGATATGAGTAAATATATTGCATATATCATTGATACTTTAAATCATGATTCTTCTATCAGCGATCTGTTAAATCCATACGATCGTATCAAGAATTATGTAAAGAAGTACAACGATGCAAAAAATGCGTAATTATTTCATGACAATCTCATAAAAAAACGCAGACAAAAAGCGTGTGAAAATTTTCTGGTTTTCACACGCTTTTGTTCTGCATTACAGCCCTGAACTATTTCTTTTCATCCTCGATGATATGCCCGTTGTCAAGATTCGGCTGTATAAACATTTCCCTTGCATATTCCATTAAAGTTTCAGAATATTCTGCTGTATGCTCGTTACGCTTCATAATCTGTGCCAGATGCACCCCGTGTTCTACCCACGCTTTGCCGTCTGTAGCGGCGTTTAACATCATAGGCTGTAGATTATCCATCACACGCGCGAACTTTGCTTCTGGCGTCTTCTGCGCTTCAAATTCAAGCCACAGATCATACAGCATCTTTCCCTGCTCTTCCGGAAGAAGACCATAAATCCGGTCGGCCGCTTTTTTCTCCCGGTCAGCCTGTGTCTTCTTTCCCTCCTCATCATAAGCATAAGTATCTCCGGCATCAATCTCCACCAGATCATGGATTAAAAGCATGCCGATTGTATGAAGCACATCAATCGGTTCATTCGCATACTCACTGAGCAGCATGGTCATGATCGCCATATGCCAGGCATGCTCCGCATCATTTTCCTTTCGTCTGCCATCCGATAAATAGGTTTGTCTCCCAATAAATTTTTCCCTGTCAATTTCCCGGATAAAAGCAAACTGCTGGTCTAAGCGCTTTTTTGTGTTTTCGTCCATATTGTTTTCCTCTTTTCTATTTCTAATTTCATGCTCACCTGATTTTGAAAAGGAAGTGACCTCCATGATGGCTCTGTCACTCCCTTCCAATAGTGTTATTATTTTGTTTTTATTCCTGCTCATCCAGTACGGATGTACAGTGCGGACATCTGGTTGCCCTGATATCAATTTCCGAATAACAGAATGGACATTTTTTTGTTGCCGGTTCCGGCTTTTCTTCCTCCATACCTGCTAACGTGCTCAGTTTTTCTGTGATCCGGTTGATAACTTTCAACATAATAAAAATCACAAGTGCCGTGATCAGAAAATTGATTACTGCAGTAATAAAATTGCCATAATGCAGAACCGGTGCATTTTCTCCTGTTCCAAGCGTAACCGTAAGGTAAGAAAAGTCCGTGCCTCCGAAAATTCCCAGGATCGGAGTCAGGATATCTGCATTCAGAGATGTCACAATGGACGTAAATGCGCCGCCGACAATAACACCGACTGCCATATCCATCACATTTCCACGCAGAATAAACTTCTTGAACTCTCCAAAGAATTTGCTTTGCCTTTTCATTGGTAAAAAACCTCCTTATTTTTTCCCGAAGCGGAACAGTCCTTTCTTTTCGTATGGCTCATTGGAACTGCCGGTCATCTCATAACCAATTTCATGAATTACTTTCTTTGCCCACGGAATATCAATCGGCTCTTCGCTGATGATAACCGTCTCCCCATCCCGTGCGGAAGATGTCACTTTCTTTATTTTAAAATTTTTGCGGATCACATCATTCATGTGGGATTCACACATTCCACACATCATGCCGTCAATTTTTAAGGTTGTTTTGATCATTGTGTCTGCTCCTTTTGTATTATCTGAAAGATTTTTATTTTTGCACTTATGTTATACCCCTATAGGGTATTTGTCAAATATTCTCTGGTAAGGCGATAATTTTTCTCATCGCTTGTCATCCAATAAAAGTTATGATGGCATTTGGGGGACATATGCAATTTTTCTTGCTTTCTATGTCCCTCTCTTTGTCCTCTCTGGGACATATATGATTTTTCTTTCCTTCTATGTCCCTGACTTTTCCCTCTCTGGGACATATGCAATCTTTCTTGTTTTCTATGTCCCATTACTTTTCAAAAACAGGACATAACGCTGAACTTTTTGTTCATATGTCCCGTTACCTTTCGAAGGTGGGACATTTCAATAAACTTTTTGTCTATATGTCCCCTTGGCTTTGGAAATGGGACATTTCAATAAATTTTTTGCTCATATGTCCCATAACTTTCAAAAATTATACTCAGAAACATCTTTTCTCTTATGCTATTTCGAATTTTCTGCATAAAAACATATAGCTTGTTTTTCTCTGGTTGTAACTCTGAGACCGTTTTATGTGTCCAAAAAACTTGACGGAAAACGCTGTAACGGTGCACCTGATTTTATCATCGAAATTGTCTCTCC
>ULOL01019456.1_pt1 | contig 14886 bp, 10 predicted proteins | sample 1952611 | NCBI WGS metagenome assembly ULOL01 (sample SAMEA4835604, study PRJEB28245) | human gut metagenome | biome: gut microbiome; material: fecal sample | place: Denmark | collected 2008 | reverse complement strand
CTTGATGCAGACAAAATGTATCGTGTGAAAGAAATTAACTTAATGCCCGGAGCCAACTCTTCTTTATCAGGTAATGGTGAGGTTTTCTCAGGAGAATTTTTGATGAATGTAGGATTGAATTTGTTTACTGCACAGCAACTTAACAGTCGCGTAATTGAAGTTGTAGCTGAATGATTTGGGATTGATTGTATATAATTTAGTGTATTGCCTTTATCATTTATCTTTAGGAATGATGAAGGCAATTTTCTTTTTTAATGATGAATGATACTATGAGATTTTTCTTTTTGGCTTTTCTGTTTGTTTTGCTGTTTTTGTCGGAAAAGGTACAAGGACAAGCTGTTTCTTGGGGTGACCAAGGTAATGGAACTTATATAAATCCTATTTTAAATGCAGATTATTCTGATCCTGATGTGATTAGAGTGGGAGATAAATATTATATGGTTTGCTCTGATTTTCATTATATCGGGATGCCGGTGTTAGAATCAGATGATATGGTGAACTGGAGAATCATCAGTCAAGTGTATAATCGGTTTGATTTTCCCGGATGGGATAATAATGAAAATTATGGAGGAGGATCTTGGGCGCCTGCTATCCGTTTTCATGATGGTAAATTTTGGATTTATTTTTGTACACCTAGAGAAGGACTGATGATGAGTACTGCTACTGATCCTCATGGCCCGTGGACGCCGTTGCATTGTGTGAAGAATATAGGCGGCTGGGAGGACCCCTGTCCTTTTTGGGATGAGGATGGACAGGCCTACATGGGGCGTAGCCAGTTAGGGGCAGGTCCTATTTATCTACATCGTATGACTCCGGATGGTAAAACTTTGTTGGATGATGGGAAAATTATTTATACAGGTCCTGTAGCTGAGGGAACTAAATTTTATAAACGGCATGGTTATTATTATCTAAGCATTCCTGAAGGGGGAGTAGGCGAAGGATGGCAGACTATTTTACGTTCAAAAAATATCTATGGACCATACGAAAAGAAAGTAGTCTTGGAACAGGGAAACACTACTGTAAATGGTCCTCATCAAGGGGCTTTAGTAGATACGCCTGAAGGAGAATGGTGGTTTTTTCATTTCCAATTGACAGAACCTTTGGGACGTGTCGTGCATTTGCAGCCTGTTTGTTGGATGGAGAATTGGCCCGTGATAGGGGTGGATATGGATATGAATGGGATAGGTGAGCCGGTAAAGGTTTGGACAAAGCCTGGTGTAAGCAAAAGTGTTCTTGTTTCTCACCCTCAAACGACTGATGATTTCAATTCTTACACTTTAGGGCTGCAATGGCAGTTTAATCATAATCCAGTGAATACTCATTGGAGTTTAAATGAGCGTAGGGGCTGGCTTGCTTTGAAAGCCTTGAAGGCTGCAACATTAAGAGAATCTCGCAATATGTTAACTCAAAAATGTATGGGGTATCTAAGCACAGCCACTGTGTTGCTTGATTTTTCAGCGCTGGCTGATGGACAAAGAGGTGGATTGTTCTGCACAGGCAGTCTTTATAACGGAATTGGCATTAGTCGTGAGGAAGGTAAAAATTATCTGTATTTAGAAAAAAATGGTGACGTTCAGCAAGTAAAGATGGTTTCCGGTAAAAAAATCTATTTACGTGTTATGTTGGATGCAAAGAAGAATCGCTGCCAGTTGTTCTATAGTTTTGATAACTGTAATTTTATTTTATGTGGAGATGCTTATTCGTTAAAGTTCGGCGATTGGAAAGGTGCGCGTGTGGGCTTGTATTCATATAATACGTTGGGAATAGGCGGTAAATGTTATTTTGATTGGTTTAATTATGATTTTAATTGATAGAAGATGCCGTGACACATTATAAATCTTCAGGTGTTATCATTATATATGTTGCACTTGTAAGATGTATAATCTTTCGGGTCCAAGTTTTATATCAGAGATAACTGTTATTTATAAGAAGGGATATTCGTAACTTTCGGAGTCTGGAGTTGGGGAGTAAAATGTTTGTTCAAGTAGGGTCATTGCAGGGATTCGGATTTATATCTCAAATCCGGGATAATACACCGGCATGTGATTAATAAGACGCCGAGATAAAAGATATCACGGTGTCTTATTCACTTTTCTTCCGTATCAAAAAGTGATTTTTATAACCTATTTTGTGTAAAGAATTCTAGAACTAAAAAACGAAATGATGTATATTTTTTGAGTATTCTGAGACAAGATAGGTTCAATTATACTATCTTTGTGTTAAGTCGGCCTTTTAATAAAACTAGGAAAAGCATTTATTATGAATCAATATCCGGATTTTGATCAGAAACTATATGACGATCTTCGCCGTGGGAAAGAATATGCCTTTGCCGCTGTTTTTGAACGCTATAACCGGTTATTATATACCATAGCCTATCGTTTTTTGAAATCAGAAGAAGAGGCGGAAGATGCGACTCAGTATCTTTTTATGAAATTGTGGGAGCAGCGGACAAATTTTAGCTTTGAGTCGGGTATCCGTAGTTTGCTATTTACTATTTTAAAGAATTATATACTGAATGAATTGAGGCATCGTAGTTTGGTTTTCGAGAAACTATACGAAATGGCCCAACAAGTGAATGATGAAGATGAAGACGACTTTTTGACACAATTTGAAAATGGTGAACTCGGAAAATTCCTGCGGGTTGCTATAGATAAACTTCCTCCTCAGAAACAAAAAATCTGCTTGTTGAAAATAGAATATGGATTATCCAATCAGGAAATAGCCGACAGGATGGGGATAACTGTTCCTACTGTGAAATCCCATTACACACAGGCTATAAAAGCCCTCCGTAACGAGATAGAGTCTTTAATTATATGGTTTCCTGTGATATGGATTAATTTAATAGTCTGAAATGTACTCATACTTTTGTTGTGATGAGGTGTTATTATAAATATACAAAAAAAATAGATTATGAAGATAGATGAGTCGGTGATAGCTAAAGTGCTTGACAACAAAGCTTCTCCTGAAGAAGCTCGGAAAGTAGCTGGTTGGTTTGCTACGGAAGAAGGTAATAAGTATTTGTCGGAACGCTTTGACTGGGAAATCGGGATGTTGTCGGAAGAAATGCCGGAAAGTGTTGACTCGCATTCCATACCTGAAGTAAAGATGAAAGCGCGTTTTATGAATGAGATAAAATGTGAGCGCGGACAACGCCCGGTTGGTCGCAGATGGATGTGGGTGGCGGCTGTGCTGTTACCGTTTGTTTTTTTAAGTGTTTCTTTGTTCTTTTTGGCAAACCGGACGGGCATTTTCTCTGAACCGGAATATGCTGACATAAATGTTCCTTATGGTGAACAGATCCGGGTGATTTTACAGGATGGCAGTATTGTACATTTGAACTCGGATTCTCGCTTGAGGTATCCCAAGCAGTTTGGATTGTTCAATCGTACGGTGGAGCTTTGGGGAGAAGGGTATTTCAATGTTGCCAAAGATGAGAACCGCCCTTTTAAGGTGGATTTGCAAGGGGTGGAAGTGAGAGTAACTGGAACAAAATTCAATGTAAAGGCATATTCCGCCGAACCCAATATTTGGATAACCTTGGATGAAGGAGGAATTCTTTTCAGAGATCATAATGCGAAGGAGTACAGACTTGTTCCGGGGGAGAGTGCGGAATATAACCGTCAGTCGGGGAAATGCCTGATCTCCCGTCCGGATAATATGGAACAGATTTCGGCATGGCGTGTCAACAGCCTTAATTTTTACCTGACTCCACTCGGTGAAATTATAAAGGTAATGGAAAGACATTATGATGTTCATTTCATAGTGAAAGATTCTGCGGTATTGAAGAACAGGTTTACTCTGTCAACAGGAAAAGTCAATGCATCAGATGTGCTCTATGATTTGGAAGCCGTTTCGAATATTGTTTTTACGGAAATAGAAGAAGGTGTATTTGAAGTAACTTCTAAATAACGAGGGTTATAGAAGAAAAGTGGAATAGATGTGAGTGAATACACTTGCATCTATTTTTTTTCTAAAAAATGAAAAATGGACTCATACCTTCTTTGGAGTGATGTGTTAGCCTATATAAGAAATTCTTTTGTTTCAAACTAATACTATTGATGAAAATGAAAGCAAGAACCAAAATGAAGACATTACTGCTGTTGGGAGTCCTTTTATTTGGCTTTACTGTTTCAGCACAGTCGCAAAAAGTCTCTTTAGACTTTAAGAATGAGAGGGTGGAAAAAGTACTGGCATCTATTAAAAGCCAGACTGGTATGAGCTTGGTTTTCAGTGACCAGTTGGTCGATGTGAATCGTAAGGTAACCATGCAACTCAAAGATGTTACACTGAAGGAGGCATTGACAAGACTCCTTTCAGGCACTGATCTTACTTTTGAGATCAGAAACAACAAAATCTATTTCATCGAGAAGAAAGCTGTTTCGCGGCCTGGTTCTAAAAAGAAAAGAGTGACGGGAGTGGTGAAAGATGTAATGGGAGAACCTCTGATTGGTGCCAATGTGGTGGAAAAAGGTAGAAGCACCAATGGGGTTATCACCGACTTTAATGGAAAGTTTACGTTGGAAGTGGACGAATCCGCTTCGTTGGTTGTGAGCTATATAGGATATCTGGCACAGGATATTCCGACAAAAGGGAAGGGAGACTTTCATATTGTATTGAAAGAAGATGCCAATACGTTGGACGAAGTGGTCGTTACCGGATATGGAGATTTTAAGAAGGCAACTTATACGGGATCTGCTTCTGTTCTGACTACAGAAAAACTGGAGGCATTACCTGTTGTATCCGTAGGGCAGATGATTGAATCGAATATACCGGGCATCAGTGTAGTTGCCGGTACTTCTTCGCAACCCGGTGCGAAAACAACTTTACGGGTACGGGGAATCGCTTCTATGAATGCTTCCACCGAGCCTCTGTATGTATTAGATGGAGTGCCTATTCCATCTTATGACTTGAGTAACTTTACCAGTATGTCCGAAGCGGGAGGAATGGGAGTTATTGAAACGTTGAATCCGGCAGATATTGAAAGTATCACTGTTTTGAAGGATGCAGCCTCGGCTTCATTGTATGGTGCGAAAGGTGCTAATGGAGTAGTGCTTATCACTACTAAAAAAGGAAAAGAAGGTAAACTTCGTGTCAATATGGCGGCAAAATATGGAATCACTGATTTCGCTTATACATATCGTCCGCTGATGGGAGGTGAGGAAAGGAGGGAATTGATTCATGAAGGACTGGTTAATTTTCAACTGGATAAGGGAGTAAGTGAACAAGAGGCACAGCAGTATGCTGATGCGAATATCGACCAGTATGCCAAACGCCTGCCTCAGGGGTATTCGGATTGGGAAAGCGCTCTGTTCAAGAAAGGTTATCAACAGGATTATAACCTGTCTGCTAGTGCTGGCAACCAAAATTCCAGTTTTATCGGTTCTTTGGGATATACCAAGCAGACGGGTGTTTCCCTGAATTCAGAAATGGAGCGCTTTACGGGGCGTGTGGATGCAAGTAACAAGTATAAAAAGGTGGAATTTGGAATGAACGCTTCTTTTTCGTGGACAAAGAACGTTCATTTACCTGAGGGTAAATTTTATGGAAGTGCCATTTATGCATCAAAAGTGAATCTGACGCCTTCTACTCCCATTTATAATGAGGATGGAACGTATGCCAGCGGGTATCGTGAAAACAATGGATATAATCCGGTATTGGAGGCCGAGGTGAATGATTATTATGCTCGGACGGTACGTGCGATGGGTACGGCTAAAATAGCTTATAATGTGTGGGACAATTTGAAGATATCCAGTGTGTTTACGGTAGATTATTCGTTGACAAAGGACTTTTTCTTTCAGTCTCCTGAAGGACGTGATGGAGCTACTTATCAGGGACGGGGACGTATGCAGATGACTGACCGTATGCGGTATACTTCACAGAATAATCTGACTTATTCTAAAACTTTCGGTAAACATTCTGTTAGTGCGGTCGCTGCCTTCGAGGTGATGAAGTATGATTATGAGGATTTGTATGCTGCAAAGAAAACTTACGGGCAGGATATCAACACTTCATTGGGAAATGCAGCCGATCCGATAGATGCTGACCAGAAATTGCAGGAAGATGCATTAATGTCCTATGTGGCTAGTGTGAACTATTCTTATGGTGATAAATATTATGCCAGTTTCAGTTTTCGCAGGGATGGATCATCCCGCTTGTCTCCCGATACTCGTTGGGGGAATTTCTGGTCCTTGTCCGCTTCATGGAGACTTTCTCAGGAAAAGTTCATGCAGTCGTTGAAATCAGTATTAAGTGATTTAAAACTTCGTGCTTCCTATGGGGTGAATGGGAATCTTCCCTCTTCATATTATGGTTATCAGAGTACTTATACCACAGGGGCGTTTTATAATGGAAAACCTTCTCCGTGGGAAAGTACATTGGGGAATGAGGAACTGACTTGGGAGAAGAATTATGCACTGAATTTGGGGCTGGATATCGGCTTGTTCAGTCGTGTGAATGTTTCTTTGGATTGGTACACGCGTACAACGAAAGATTTATTGATGAGCAAGCAATTGAATTCCATCAGCGGTTTTTCTTCTCTGCTGACCAATGTGGGACAGATGCGGAATACCGGTGTGGAACTTGAAGTTCGTTCCAATAACATCAAGACGAAAGATTTTAGCTGGACTACCGCCTTCAATTTGAGCCATAATAAAAATAAGATTCTGAAACTGGCAGATCTGCCTTGGTTTGTGGATGGCAGGTATGTACGTAAGGAAGGTTATCCATTTAATACTATTTATCTGCGTGAGTATGCGGGGGTGGATCCTGAGACTGGAAGTGCCTTGTATTATGATAACCAACAGGATGAGAATGGCAATTATACAAAAAATAAAGTGACCGATCCGGGGCAGGCAAGTCCTATTCCGTTGAAAGATATTACGCCTACTATCTCGGGAGGCTTTATGAATACCTTTAATTATAAATTCATTGACTTGTCATTCAATTTATCTTATAGTTTCGGTGGTTATTCGTATGATAATGCATCCTATATTCTGCAAGATGATGGTTATTCAGTGATAAGCAATAAAAGTACCGAGCAACGCCGCCGTTGGCAGAAACCGGGTGATATAACGGATGTCCCCCGTTTTGTATATGGGAATAAAAAAGGGGGTAACTATAATTCTTCGCGTGCCATCCATTCTACGGATCATATTCGTCTGAAAAGTCTGATATTGGGATTGAATGCTCCTAAAGCATGGTTGCAGAAATTAGGAATAGGGAATGCCCGTATTTATTTCTCGGGTACGAATTTGTTGACATGGGCAGCTTACGGCCAATATGATCCTGAGATGAGTGGCGTGGTAGGATTTTACACCCCTCCATTGAAAACTTATGCTTTCGGGTTGGAACTTAAATTTTAATCATCAATTGCACTAAAAACAGAACCATTATGAAAAAAATACTTTTTATTTTAGGATTAGCTTCACTACTTGTTACCGGTTGTGGTGATTTCTTCGATACAGCTCCTAGCAATAAGATTCCTACTGCTATAGCTTTCCGTACAGTAACCGATGTGGATAATGCGGTGAATGGATTGTATGATCTGATGTCGGGTTCCGGATATTATGGGGCTGCTATGTTTGCCTATGGAGATATGAAGGGGGATGATATGCAGAGTTCTGAGGAAAGTGGAGTATGCAATACATGCTATATGTTCAATCATCGTCCTAATAGTTTGAATGCCGGTTCATTGTGGGGACGACCTTTTTATATTCTTCGTGAGGCGTGGAATATTCTGAATGCTATTGCCGAAGGAAAAATTGAAAGTGGGGATGAAAAGAAACTGAATGCTTTGAAAGGTGAAACGATGGCGGTGATTGCGCTTTGCCAGTTTGATTTGACCCGTTGCTTTGGATATCCTTATACGAAAGATAATGGTGCGTCACTGGGTGCTCCGTTGATAGATCATTTGGTGGGAACATACGAAAATCCTTCTCGTTCTACTGTTGCTCAAGCGTACGATTTTATTATAGAAACGCTGGAAGAGGCGGTTACATTGATGTCCGAAGAGAAAAATAACGGACGTATGAACAAGTATGCGGCCCGTGCATTGCTGGCTCGTGTTTATCTGTATCATAATGATAACCGGAAAGCGTTTGATATGGCGGAGCAACTGATAAAGGATGTGGATGCATCGGGAAGCTATGCACTTTATCCGCATGAGAAATATGTGGCTGCCTGGTCGGTGGAAACCAAGTTTGGCTCAGAATCGTTTTTTGAGATAGCCAATAGTGTGGATGATACTCCGGGACGGGATTCATGGGGGTATTTATTGAACTGGTATGGCTATCAGAAGGGATTTGTCACTCAGAAATATGCGGAGCAGATGTTGGCTGATCCGGGAGATGTGCGTGGGCAGTTGCTGGAGGAGAATAAATATGCGGGAAAAACGGTATGGTGGTTGTACAAACTGAGAGGGACGGACATGAAGACTGCACCGCTGGAATGTAATAATGTGGTCCTTCGCTTGTCCGAAGTGTACCTGATTGCTGCTGAGGCTGGTTGTAAGTTGGGTGGTGATGCTGCGGTTCAAGGACTTGGCTATTTGAACGATATTGTGAAACGGGGTAATCCTGAGAACGAAGTGACAATGGCTGACTATACTTTGGATCGTGTTTTGGACGAGCGAAGTAAGGAACTGGTAGGTGAAGGACATCGTTTCTTTGATTTGCTGCGGAATGGTAAGACTATTATTCGGAAGGGAGGATATCATTTGCCCAGTGTGGACGAAGAAGTGGATTGGGATTTTTATAAATGTGTGTTGCCGATTCCTGAGGACCAGTTTATCTTTAGTCCTGAAATGGAACAAAATCCGGGATACCCCAAGAGTTGATATTCTATATAATTATTATTTAAATATATGCTTATGAAAAACAGAATAGTAAAATTTGTGGTATTGGTGTGCTGCCTATGTAGTATGCCCGGAGTAGTACGGGCACAGTTGTCCGTTCATCAGTTTGACCAGTTAATGAAAAAAATTGATGATGTCCTGTGGTACGAGAAAGTGGGTGATATCGCCCATGTAGATAAGGTAATATTATGTGGACCACCGCGTTGGAAGGAGTTCAACCCTACTTCGATGAGTGCCGGTAACGAACTTAAATTCAGAGCATACATTTTTATTCCCAAAAGCGTGGATGAAAACAAGAAATATCCGTTAATCGTATTTCCTCATAGTGGGGTACATGCCGATATGGACACCTATTATGCTCATATCATCCGCGAGTTGATAGCGCAGGAATATATTGTGGTAGCAGCGGATTACCGGGGAAGTACAGGATATGGTTCGGGTACATACAATAATATTGATTATGGTGGATTGGAGAATGAGGATGTATATATCAGCCGTAACTATATGGTGGACAATTTTGATATTGTGGATGGTAACCGTGTGGGTATCATGGGATGGAGTCATGGTGGTATGATTACGCTGATGAATCTTTTCAATTATCCGGGACAATATAAATGTGGTTTCGCCGGTGTACCGGTTTCGGATGTAATCATGCGTATGGGATATGCCAGCGACAGTTATCGCAAAATCTTTTCGGCCAAGAATCATATCGGGCAGACTGCCAAGGATAATATTGCGGAATACAAACGGCGCTCTCCTGTGTGGCATGCGGAGAAGTTGAAAGACCCGTTACTTATCTACACCAATACCAGTGATGATGATGTAAATGTGATCGAAGTGGAATCAATGATTCGAGCTTTGAAAGCAGAAGGCAAAAAGTTTGAATATAAGATATTTGAGCGTGCTCCCGGTGCGCATAGTTTTGATCGGTTAGACACTTATGAGTCAAGCAAGATTCGTCTGGACATTTATAAGTTCATGGGTCGTTACCTGAAGCCCAATAAACCATTCGGTTCAGTGAAAGAGTTACGTAAAGCAGCTTATAAGTTTTGATAATTAACTAGGTAACAGGATAATGGATGGCTGGTTACTTCATGTAATGGGGTAACCGGCCTTTTATTAACCGCAGAGGTTTTATGCTTTAGGACATTGGTTTGCCGTTCCCTCCCGATTGGCGGTTGTGGCAGAACTGGAGCGCTATCTATATTTTTCTTTATTATTTCTAAAAGTAAATATTTAGTCTTTTCACTGGAAGAGTGAGGTCGTGAGGCAGAACTTGGCACAAGATTTCACAGAACTTGGTGCAGGATCCGGCAGAACTTGTATCAGGATTCCAACTACTATGGTAGGGAAAAATGTAACTTTTTGAAATCGGGCAAGAATTCTCGAATAATCTTTTCTCATAATTCTTGGATAAGTCTTCATTTCAGTTAACTGGTTACTATAGGGCATGATGAAAAAAGGAGTGCATCGTTCATTACGATACACCCTCTTATCCTTTACAGTGTCGGAATGAGGCGACTCGAACGCCCGACCCCTACGTCCCGAACGTAGTGCGCTACCAACTGCGCTACATTCCGTTTCTGTTTTGCGAGTGCAAAGGTAAGGCATTTTTTTTGAAATCAAAAAGAATTTCACAGAAAATTTGTAGAAAATTTGTAGAAAATTTGTAGAATCAAAAAATATGTCTACCTTTGCAACCACAAACGAGAAGCTAAGGTTTTTTATTGAATGTGCTGAGAAGTAAGTTCCTATGTGCTTAACCACTGACTTGGTGCCATAGCTCAGTTGGTAGAGCAAAGGACTGAAAATCCTTGTGTCCCCGGTTCGATTCCTGGTGGCACCACCAAAGAAAGTACATAAATGCTTTTCACACATGAAAACCCTTGAATTAGAGATAGTTCAAGGGTTCTTTTTTTTACCCTCACTACGCATTCCGCTACATATTTGTGAAGTTGGATTTCGCCAATTCAGTGGCTTTTTTTAAGGCTTTTGAAAAAGCCATAAATATGTACCATACTTCATTGTTTTTCAATTGTTTGACAATTCCAATCTCCGGTGTGAAAAAGTAATTTTGCACACATGACCGGATGAAGTCGAAAAAGTGAAAGAAATTTAAAAATTCGGTATTTCCCATCGGGATAAAAAAAAGGAATCGAACCCGGGATACAAAAGGCAATTCGAACCTGAGAAAAATGGGATTTTTATGGCTTTTCCACAAGTCCCTCAAAAAAGCCACCGAATTTAACATTTCGCTCCATATCCTCATGCCATCCGGTTTTGACGAAACAATTGAATGTAACACCTCAAAAAAACAAAAGTGATGAAACAAGGAACAATGAACATTCTGTTTTTCGTGCTTAAAACGAAATTGTTGAAAAACGGTGAGGCACCGGTATTGATGCGGATAACCATCAATGGAGACTATGACGATGTACGTATCCAAAGAAGCGTACCCCTGAACTTATGGAACGCCGCCAAAGGATGCAGTAAAGGCAGGGACAGGGCATCAGTGGCACTGAACGCCTATATTGCCGAACTGCACGCACGCGCCTTGGAAAAACACAAGGAACTGGTATTGGAACAGGCCCTGATTACCCCAAAACTGATTCTTAAACGTGTTTTCGGGAAAGACACCGAAATGCGTACACTGCTCGGCACCATGAGGGAAGGCATCAAGGAAATGGAAACACTGGCGGGTATAGACTACTCTCCCGTCACAATCAACCGGTATAAGAACGTGGTGAAGAAATTACAGCTGCTCATCCCCTCTTATTACGGAAAGGAGGATGTCACTTTCCATGAGCTGACACCGGAGTTCATCCGTGCGTTTGACATCTACCTGAAAACGGAGGCGGGACTGTGCCGGAACACGATAGTCCGTTATATGAAATGCTTCAAGAAATTTACCAATATGGCATTGGCAAAGGAATGGATGCGCAAGAATCCCTTTTACGGTTACAAGATGGAGCAGGACGAGACCGATCCGGTATTCCTGACCTATGACGAGTTGCAGACCGTAATGAAAAAGAAATTCACCATTCCACGGCTTGAACTGGTCAGGGATGTCTTTGTCTTCGCGTGCTTCACCGGTCTGGCATTCTCCGATGTTGCCAGTCTGAACAAAGAGAATCTGGTACAGGACAATCTCGGAGACTGGTGGATAAGAAAAGGAAGGGTCAAATTGGAACACCGTAGGAAGGCCTCTTCCATCAGCAATATTCCATTGCTGCCCGTACCCCTGGCCATATTGGAGAAATACAAGGAACATCCGACCTGCATTAAGAAAGGATGCTGTTTGCCCGTCATGTGCAACCAGAAGATGAACAGCTACCTCAAGGAAATAGCCGATTTCTGCGGCATTAAGAAGAATCTGACCACGCACGTTGCCCGTCACACTTTCGGGACTACGGTCACGCTTGCCAACAATGTGCCTCTTCAAGATGTTTCCGTCATGCTCGGCCATGCCTCCACACGTATGACACAGCATTATGCACGGGTCATGAACAGCAGCCTGAAAGAAGCAATGAACAACGTGAAGGAGCGTCTTGCACAATAAGTATACAAATTCAGTCATTAAGCCGTCCCCCTGGGGATGGCTTTTTTTGTAATCTATAATTCACAATATCCTGCCGTCCTTTCAATTTCTTACCTGCAAATATAGCCATTTGTCGGGTTGATTGCGCAAGGCGGCCCCTTTCAGGGGCTGGTTGGCTAAAAGAAAATCATCCTCGCTTCGCTGCGGTATTTTCTTTTGCCAAGCCTTGCTCAATCCCCGACAAAAGACAGCCCGGCAAGTAAGAAAACGAAAATCCGGCTCCATGGAGCCGATCATGTCAAACTTAAAAAAATAAAGGTATGAACAGAAAGACAACAAGCAAAGGACAGCAGGAAGCCAATCCGGAAATGACGATGTTGGTTTATCGGGAAATGAGCTATCCTGCACGGGAAGTGCAAGGCAAAGATGGAAACTATCTGGTTTCCGTAGAAAGACTGGAACAGGAACTGCTGGATGGCATCAGAAGCCTTGATCCGGCAGCATTCGATTTGGACGAAGAAATCGCTTACTATTGTTCGGACGAAGAGATCCGCCTGTTGACGGACGATGAACTGGAAGAAATGATTTACGGCTGACATTTAAAAAAGTAATGATTATGAATGAAACAACAGCAAAGATCTGCGAGGAACAAGTAGCAGACCTAACCATAGAGAATGCACACAGGGTCACGATGATCCGGAAAAAAGGTACGGACTATCCCCCCGTACCGTTCCTTTTCAGAAAAGAGCATCATGGAATGTCCAATTACACACACCTGTATGGGAATCCGGAAGAACGGAATGAATTGCATTCCAGGGATTTCAAAGACTGGCAAGCCGTAGCATTCAAACATCCTGCCTATTTGGATGATATGTGGAAACAGGCTTGCGACGCATACGCCTGGAGTTCCTTTAATCCGGAGATTCGCGGCGAGACGGACATCATGATCTACGGAGAGGAGCTGCACAACGACCTGCAACTCATGCCGGAAGAGGAACGGGATACATACATCGCCGCCTACCGGCAGAAGTTGTCCGCCCAGCTCTCGGCCCTCTCCCGCTGTGCCAACCCGATGGTGACGGGACGGAGCGGATTTGATTACTACAGGCAGGAAAAAGCGAACAGAAGCTATCAGAACCGTTACGAAGAATTCCGCAATTGGCGGAAAAAAGTTCTTGAAACCGTCAGACGGAAAAAGGAAGCCGCACGACCGGAGGAAGAGAAACAGGAAAAGGCATGGCAGACGCTCAAACGCGACATCAAGAGCAGCGCCGATACCATCCACGGGATTGATACCGGACAATGCCGGGGCTATAGCCGTGCCCTGTTTGTCAGCAGCATCCTGAACAAGGTATCCACCCTGGCCAATCACGGGGAAGTGGAAATCGTCCGTAGGGCCGTGGACTTCATTTCCGAATATAACGCAAGGGTGAAGAAACCCGTCATCACACCGAGAAACAAATTCTTCCAATTGCCGGAACTGGCGGAACGGATGTGCGAAAAGCTGAAAGCGATGCAAAGCCGGGAAAACAAGGAAGTGCCGTTCGAGGGTGGGACACTTGTATGGAACTATGGGGAAGACCGCCTTCAGATCCTGTTTGACAGGATTCCCGAAGACAGCAGACGAAAGGAACTGAAATCCTCCGGATTCCGCTGGTCACCCAAAAACAAGGCATGGCAACGGCAGCTTACCTCCAATGCTCTCGGTGCCGCAAAAAGATTGTTGGACCTTCAAAACATCTGAGCCATGAAAAACGACAATTTGAGATTCATCATTGATTCACGTTGCTTTGACGGCAGTTGCCTGACCGTCATGTCTGATGGGATACATAGTGATTATGGTCACGAAACACTGGAAGAATTGAGGGAAAGGGAAAATAACCCCAGCCTCATTGCCGTGCCCGGAAATGCCATCTGCAAAAAAATGCAGATCCACCTGCAGTCTCTCTGCGCCCCGTTCTGTGAAATTACGGAAGAGGACTATTTTGACTATATGGACACCCAGCCACCCATCCGGCACACCCGGAATTTCTTTTTCATGAGCGAGCCGTATCATGCCGGCATTCACCGGTTCTGCTTCCGGATAGACGGACGGTATTTTACGGGGCTGCGTTCTGTGAACACACCAAGAAAGGATTTGGAACAGCAAATGGACAGACATTACCGGAAGGTCACATTCAAAGGCGGCATCCTCAAAGAAAAACCAATGGGAATATTTGACCATACACGGCATAGTTTCACAGTTATAGTCCCATATCTGTTCCTTGACAAAAATGGAGAGAAGAAATTCATCTGCAACCTGGTGAAAGGTACGGACGAATCCTCCGGCAAGGATGCAAGACAGGAAACAGCCAGGGTTCTCCAAAGCTTGCGCCGCCATCATTTCCTCTACTTCTCCGGCTATGAGGGAAACGACGATATGGGCAGATTCCTGGAAAGAGTGGTGCAAAACAGACATACCCTGTCAGCAAACGGGGATTTTCTGCAATATCCCACC
>ULOL01017689.1_pt1 | contig 15540 bp, 10 predicted proteins | sample 1952611 | NCBI WGS metagenome assembly ULOL01 (sample SAMEA4835604, study PRJEB28245) | human gut metagenome | biome: gut microbiome; material: fecal sample | place: Denmark | collected 2008 | reverse complement strand
CGTGAAGCCGGCTGTTATACGCCGCTGCCACTGCGGAAATATATCCTGATGCAATGCCCGATGTCATCGTATTCCTTCCGTCAGTAATCACCTGGACGGGTGCGGTTTCCCCTGCGGTTATCTTATCTGCGAAATCATGACCGATGACAAGGACGACGCCCGCTTCCCGCCCGTCGATGAATCGGGCGATCTGCGATGTGCTCCCAAGTGTCGCCACCCGTTTAAATATCCCGCTTCCGTCCAATTCGGCAATCAATTCTTCGGAGCAGCGGCTCCTGCTTAAATCAAGGACGGCATAATCCACGCTGTCCAGATTATACGATGCCACATAACCGAAAAGCAGGGACTGGATAATGACAGGCATAATAAGGATAATGCGGCTTTTCGGATCTTTCAGGGTGGTCAGCATTTCTTTCCGCACCATAAAAAGGATGCGGCGGATGTAAAGCATAATATGTTCCATCATTCCAGCCTCTTTTTCGTTACCACGCAGGAAAGTCCCGTAAAGAACACAGCGTATCCCCCTAAGATCAGACAGTTCTCCCTGATAAGCGCCCAGTCATTTCCCGCAAGGAAGAGCGACTTCAAAAGTTCCATGTAGTATGTAGCAGGAAGGACATGCCCCACGGCATAGACCACGGCAGGCGCGCTTCGCAGATCGAAAATAAATCCTGACAGCATGACCGTAGGAAGCGTACTCACCAGCATAGACACCTGGCACGCAAAGAACTGGTTTTTGATCACCGACGAAATCGTAAGTCCCATGCCCAGCGTCACAATGAGGTAAATAACCGATCCCAGAAGGATCATTAAGAATGAACCGTGCACAGGCACGCCGTATAAGTAACGCGCCGCCGCCATGCATAGCCAGAAACCGATTGCGGCGATGCCGAAGTAAGGGATCATTTTCGAAAGAAGTATTTCTATCGGTCTCACCGGCGTGATGAAAAGAGCTTCCAGCGTGCCCCTTTCCCATTCCCGCGCCATGACCATTGTAGTCAGGAACAGGCCGACAAGCGTCATGATGAGCACCACGAGCCCGGGAATAAAGAACCATGTACTTGTATTAGCGTCATTAAACCACTGCCGCGGCGTGACGGATACGAAACCGAGGCCGTCGGATACGGTCATGTACTTTGACGCATTGGCCGCCTGCCATGAAGCAAGACCCGCCTCAAGATAAGATTCTGCTGTCCGTGCGGAAGCCGCATCCACACCCCAGAGAATAATCTGCACATGGCTGCCGCCCCTGAAAAGATTTTCCGTGAAATTCGGCGGCACACGGATTATGGCGTCCACTTCCCGCCGGTTCATCATTTCCGTACCTTCTTTCATGGACGTGGTATAGCGGGGATCAAAATAGTCAGAGCCGTCCATAAAAGAAAGCATATCCTGCACCGTGGGAGACGCGTCCTCCATGACCACCGCCACAGGCACATTTTTCACATCCAGCGACAGGCCGTACCCGATAAGAAGAATGAGCATGATGGGAATAACGATCCCGATCACCAGACTGCTCCGGTCACGGATAAGCTGGTTATATTCTTTTCTTACCAATGAAGAAATACGGCGGAAGGCCTCCATCACAACTCCTCCTTTCTCCGGCTGTTTTCCACAATGGCAATGAACGCTTCATTCATGGTGAGATTTTTCCCGCCCCGGTTCCGTACTTCCTCGGGCGTTCCAAGAATAAGCATCTTTCCCTGATCCTGTATCATGATGCGGTCGCAGTATTCCGCCTCGTCCATAAAATGCGTCGTGATGATCACTGTCGTCCCCCTTGCGGCCAGCGCTGTTATCTGCCGCCAGAAAACCCGACGGGCAGGGGGATCAATGCCGCTTGTCGGTTCATCGAGAAATAATATTTTCGGTTCATGAAGAAGAGCCGCCGCCATGGACAGTCGCTGTTTGTACCCGCCGGGCAGATCGCCGACCATCCTGTCTTCTGCGCCGCTGAGACCAAACCGGGAAAGGATCTCTTTTATCCTTTCTTTTATTTTCTGCCGGGGCAGTCCGTAAGCGCCTCCGAAAAATTCCAGATTTTCCCGGACAGTAAGTGTGCCGTAAAGAGAAAATTTCTGCGCCACATATCCCACATTGGCCCGAGCCGCCGCCCGTGCTGTCCGCAGGTTTCCCCCCGCCACCGACAATTCGCCGCTGCTGGCGGGAAGAAGTCCGCAAAGCATTTTAAACGTTGTCGACTTGCCTGCGCCGTTCGGCCCCAAAAGCCCGAAGATTTCTCCCTCATGAACCTGAAATGATGTATTGTCCACAGCGGTGAAATCACCAAACCGGCGCACCAGATTTTTTACTTCAATATCCACTTTGCCGGAAATATGTGCCGGTTCTTTATAATCCAGTTCAAATCCTTCAAGAAGACTTTCTTTTCTTTCCGATTTCCCAAGGCGGCACATAAAACTGTCTTCCAAACGGGATGGCACGCTTTCCGTTTCCAAGCCGGGATAACAGGAGAATGCTTTTACCTGTTCGAGCGGCACCCCTTCCTTTAAAACGAACCGTACATTCCCCTTTTCGGGAACAGCATCCTCCACAGACTCCCAATCATCCAGAAATGCCGCCTGAAGCACGCGGGGCGGTATCCCTTCCGGCGTTTTCGCCATCCGGCAGCGGCCTTCCGTTTCCTTCCTCAGTTCCTCCGGCGTGCCTCTGTCAAGAATTTTCCCTTTGTTCAGAATATATACCTCGTCACAAAGCTCCGCCTCTTCCATGTAAGCCGTAGAAACGAGGACGGAAATATACCCGCCCTCCACAAGGTCTTTCAATATTTCCCAAAGTTCCCGGCGGGAAAGAGGATCGACGCCTGCTGTCGGTTCGTCAAGAATAAGCAGCTCCGGCGTCCGCACGAGAGTACACGCAAGTCCCAGTTTCTGCTTCATGCCGCCTGACAGCTTTCCCGCAAGACGCTGTGCAAACGGTGCAAGACCGGTCATATGAAATAATTTTTCAAATCGTTCTTTCCGTTCCTCTGCCGGAATCCCATGAAGATCAGCGTAAAGATTCATATTTTCCATACACGTCAGATCCTCATAGAGCCCAAACTTCTGGGGCATGTATCCAAGACGCCTCTGCACATCTGCAGGTTTATCCGCCACAGAAATGCCAAGTACGGAAAGAATCCCTTCAGTAGGAAACATCAGCCCGCAGACCATACGAAGGAATGTCGTCTTCCCCGCGCCGTCAGGCCCGATAAGCGCCGTCATCTTCCCCCGCGCTGCCCGTATATCCAAACCGTCCACAGCAGTCAGAAGTGCTCCCCTGCGGGAATCCCTGAACCGTTTCGTCACACCGGCCGCTTCCACCACATATCCGTCAGCCACGATACACCCTTTCCCGGTATTTAAAAACCTTTCCGTGATTTCAAAACTTCACCGTTGCCGGCATTCCCATGCGGAGACGATTCTTTTCATCATCCACAAAAATGCGTACTTCATAAAGGAGAGATGTCCTGAGTTCCTCCGTCTGTACAGACTTTGGCGTGAACTCCGCCGTATCGGAAATATATCCCACTTTCCCCTTAATCGCTTCATTCGGGAAACTGTCCACATAAACGTTCGCTTCCATGCCTTCCCGCAATTCACCAAGACGGCTTTCAGGCACATATGCACGGATCCATTTCGGATCGGACAGACCGATAAGATACACCGGCCTCGCAGCAGATGCCATATCCCCCGTTTCCATCAAACGGGAACGGATCACGCCGTCCTGCGGCGCAACAAGCGTTGCCTGGCTCAAATTGTACAGATCATTTTCAAGACCTGCCTTCAAAGCAGAAAGCTGCGCTTCTGCCGCCGCGATATCTTCACTGCGGGGTCCCATGTTTACCAAAGACAATGCGGCCTTCGCATTTTCCAAATTGGCCGCCGCTGCTTTCCATTGTGCTTCCGCATCATCGGCGCTTTGCCTGCTTACCGCACCGTCGGCAAGAAGCGATGCCATACGCTGATAATAAGCGCGGGCATTATTTTCCGCGGCCGCCAGAGATTCCACCTGCGCTGCCGCCTGGGTAATTTCTTCCGGACGAGAACCGTTGTGCAGCTTTGCCACCACCGCTTCCTGCTGGGCAATCGCTGCCTTCTTTTGGGCGATCGCCAGCTCCAGCGGACGGGTATCCAACCGCGCCAGCACATCCCCCGCCTTCACCGCATCGCCCTCCTCTTTCAGCATTTCCTCGATCCGCCCGCTGCCATTGAAAGCGAGAGAAATCTGACGGATATCTACATTTCCGTAAAGAATCAGTCTTCCCTGTTCCGCATTCCTGCTCTTATAAAAGAAATATCCCGCAGCAAAGGCGATCATCAAAACCACGGCAATGATGACCGATTTCCTGTTTCGTCCCAGCCATTCCATTTTCAAGTATCCTTTCTTCCTGAACGCTGCCCTTTCATGAATTCCATTCTTTTCTCCATGGTATCAAATTCAAATTTGAATTACAAGTTCACGTTAGAAGAAAACAGATTGCCCGACTTTCATCTGCTACATAATTTTCCTGAGTGGCTGTCTGATTTGATATTGCCATTTAGTAACAAAAATCCATTTATATACCGAAATCGTTTGTGTTAATTTTTATCAAGTTTATTTTCACCTTAAAAATCACCCTATTTTATTGACAGGTTTATTCAATCATACTATTATTCAAATAGGTTTATTTCTACTCTAAAAATCACCCTATTATCCAAATGGGATGATAATGTACACCTGTTAGGAGAGCTTTTATGCCATATAAAAAAGAAACAGCATATAATAACCTTCCGATATTACCTCCGCATGCAGAACTGGAAACAGTCCAAATACTAAAGAAAACGGTTTCTGCTAATAAAGCCTTGGCAGAACTGCACGGATGGACTTACATGCAGGCAAATCCGCTTTTGCTGTTGCAGACGGTATCATTACAAGAAGCAAAATCTTCCAGTGAAATAGAAAATGTTGTTACCACAAACGATGATTTATATAAAGCATTTTCGGCACCGGACAGTAAAATCATTTCCCCATCTACAAAAGAAGTCCTTCATTATAAAGACGCCCTTTGGTATGGATTCAATGAAATCAAGCAACGTCCATTAGGAATTAATATATTTATCGAACTATTCCATAAAATAAAGCAACGTTCAGACGGAATCCGTTCATTCCCCGGAACAGTACTGAAGAATTCATATGGTGAGACCGTTTACACTCCGCCAGATAACAAGGATGATATACTTCGTCTACTTTCCAACTTAGAAAACTATATTAATATAAATGAGGAAAATATTGATCCTTTAATCCGATTGGCAGTCATCCATTATCAATTTGAATGCATCCACCCCTTCCCTGACGGGAATGGACGAGTTGGGCGTATAATTAATGTTCTTTACTTAATACAGGAAAGGCTCCTTGACGTTCCTATCCTATACCTATCCAGCTACATCATTGAACACAAATCCGATTATTATAAAGCCCTGCAAGATGTAACTGAATACGCAGACTGGACTAACTGGATTCTTTATATTTTAGACGCGGTGGAAGTGACCGCTAAAAAGACTCTATCCATGATTCAAGAAATCCGAAAGGTACAATTAGAAACAGAAACATTTGTAAAGAATGAAATGGCTGATATCTATAGCAGAGAATTAATTGAACTTCTTTTTGAACAGCCATACTGTAAAATTTCCTTTCTTGTAAATCGGCATATCGCAAAAAAGCAAACCGCTTCTAAGTATCTAAACCGATTAGTTGCAGCCGGACTATTAGATAAAACAAAACAAGGCAGAGAGTATTATTTTATTAATAAAAACCTCTGGGAGATATTGACACGATGATCACGTTTAAGAAATCAAAAGACCTCCGCAATCACTGAGGATTTTTATGGCTAAATGATTTGAATGACAAGTTCATATGAAACGACGGAAACCGCTTCTTCCTGCGGCTGCCGGACAGGGTGTTTTAACCGCCGGTACAGAATAATCTCCTCCGGCAGTGATTTGGAAATCATCTGCATCAATCATAAGAAAAAAATAGTTCTTTGTTATTTCTTTTCCTGTAAATACCGCTTCCATAAAAAATTTTAAAAAATAATTGAAAGTAGTTTTCAAAATCATTTATTTGTGATATACTACTTACAGGCAGAAGCGGATTCATGAAACGGTTCTGCCGTTGGGAAATTTTCGCACTCCCAAGCGAAAATCACTCCTTTCCAACTTCCTTTATTTTTTTATACTCCTGAAAAGGGACGGTGCGAGCCGTCCTTTTTTACTGTATAAGGGAATCGGCTTCCAGAAATACCGCTCTCCCGTTTTTTCTGAAAAGGCAAACAAGGCTTACAGGACATTTCATATCAATACATTACGATAACGGATTCCACCCTCTATACTGTTTTGCATCAGCTTTCCGTTCCCGCATACCTAACCACGAAAATAAACATTTAATACAAAACCTGTCCCAAGACGGATACGTGAAAAGCCCGCGATGAGCTTTTTTCTCCCGCGGGCTTTTCATTTTTGATTTTATTTTTCGATGCTTACGAATTTGTAATCTTTGTCTTCGACAGCCTTCCGTACATCCGCATCAGCGACTTCTTTGGACAGAGTAAGTACGGCGGTGCCCGTTTCATGGGACACTTCCGCGCGATCCACACCGTCAAGGGCTTCCAGCGATTTCTTTACTGCCGCCTCGCAGTGGCCGCACATCATGCCTTCAATTTTTACTGTTTCTTTCATTTTCATTTCCTCCTTTGGAACTATCATTCCTTTGTAAATGTAATCCGCTTCGGAAATTGCTTTCTTCACGGTTTCTTCATCAGGATCGGCCGAGCAGGTTATATTTACTTTTCCTGTGGTATGATCCGCTTTTGCTTCCACAATACCTCTTATTTCCTTCAACGCATTTTCCACATGACGCTCGCATATTTCACAGGTCATGCCTTCTACGGAAATAATAGCCGCCCTTTCCTTTCCTGCCGCCTCTTTCTTCTCTATAGCAGTGCCGGTTTCTGCACCAGGCACTTCCGCCGGCAGAAGCGCTTTCTTCTTCAGAGGCTTGTCCTTCCCGCTGTCATGGACTTTAAACAGATTCAGCCGAAGGGCATTCAGACAGACGGTGACACTGGAAAGAGCCATCGCCGCCGCGCTCCACATGGGATTTATGGAAATCATGGGATATACGCCGGCCGCCACGGGAATGAGCAGGATATTGTAAGCAAAGGCCCAGAATAAATTTTCACGGATATTTTTCAGCGTCTTCCTGCTTAATCGGATGGCAGCGGAAACATCGGTGAGCCTGGAATTCATAAGAACGATATCGGCGGAGTCGACAGCCACATCTGTCCCTGCGCCGATGGCGATTCCGATATCCGATCCGGTAAGCGCGGGCGCATCATTGATCCCGTCCCCTACCATAGCCGTCCTTCCCCGTTTCTGCAGGTTTTTGATAACAGCCGCTTTCCCGTCAGGAAGGACGCCTGCAATGACACGGTCAACGCCTGCTTCTTTCCCGATGGCGTCTGCCGTTCGCTGATTATCTCCTGTCAGCATGATGACTTCAATCCCCATATGCTGCAGTTCTTTAACAGCTTGGGCGGAGTCTTTCTTAATCACATCGGCGGCGGCTATAATCCCCAAGAAGATCCCGTTCCGTTCAAAGAAAATCGGCGTTTTTCCTTCTCCCCCCAATGCCCGGGAGAGTTCTGTCATATCCTGCGGTATATCCGCCAGCGTGGAAATATAGGTTTCCGACCCGCCGTGAATCGTGTCCCCGTCCATAATGGCGGCAAGGCCGTTTCCCGCAAGAACCCGGAATCCGGAGGTTTCTTTCGGACTCATGCCTCTTTCTTCCGCCTTTTCCACAACGGCCCGGGCAAGGGGATGCTCGGATTTCCATTCCAGCGAATACGCCAAAAGGAGAAGTTCATCGTCCGTCATATGTCCCGCAGGATAAATGCCGGTGACCTCCGGTTTTCCTTCCGTAACGGTACCGGTCTTGTCAAGCGCGACGATCTGTATTTTTCCCGCATTTTCAAGAGATTCGCTTGTTTTGAAAAGAATGCCGTTTTTCGCGCCTACGCCGCTGCCGACCATAATGGCAACGGGCGTTGCCAACCCCAGCGCGCAGGGACAGGAAATGACGAGGACGCAGATGGCGTATTCCAATGCTTTCGCCACGGGCGCGCCGAGGAGCATCCACACGATCATGACGAGAACGGCTACACCAATAACGGCAGGCACGAAGACGGCGGACACGGCATCAGCGATTCTTGCAATCGGCGCTTTTGTAGCGGCCGCATCGCTGACCATGCGGATGATCTGTGAGAAGGTCGTGTCTTCGCCCACACGGGTGGCGCGGGCACGGATGAATCCGGAACGGTTTATGGTGGCGGCTTTCACGGTGTCGCCTTCTGCTTTGTCCACCGGAACGGATTCTCCCGTAAGAGCGGATTCGTCTGCCGCTGCCGCGCCTTCTATAATCACGCCGTCTACGGGAATGGTTTCTCCCGGTCTTACGACAAAGATATCTCCCGGCTGCACCTCATCAATGGCAATGGATACTTCCTGCCCGTTTTTTTCGATGACCGCCGTTCTCGGCGCCATTTTCATCAGACTTTTCAAAGCATCGGTGGTCCGGCCTTTGGATAGAGATTCCAGTGTTTTCCCTACGGTGATGAGAGCAGGAATCATAGCGGCGGACTCAAAATAAAGCCGGTCGTGATAAATTTCCATAAGATCCGTGTTCGATGTGCCTTGCGTAAGGAGGTAGGTCATCTCATAAAGGACATAGAGCGACCAAAGGAAGGAAACTCCCGCGCCGAGTGCCACGAGGGTATCCATATTCGGCGCGCCATGGGCGAAAGATTTCCCTCCGGAAAGGAAGAAATCCCTATTGACATACATCACGATGAGGGCAAGGAGCATTTCCGTCAAGGCAAGACCCAGATGATTATTGTCAAAAAATGCGGGAACGGGCCAGCCGAGCATATTGTGCCCCATGGTGATATACATGAGGAGTGCAAGAAATACGGCAGACCATATGAGGCGCCTTTTGAGCTTCGGCGTTTCATGGTCGGCCAGGGCTTCCGCTTCCTGTGCCAGTTTTTTTGAAGCGGAGCTCTTTTTCTTTTCTTCACCTTTGAGCCGCGCTCCGTACCCTGCGTTTTCAACGGCGCGGATGATTTCTTCGTCTGACGCGGTGCCGTTAACCGCCATGGAATTTGTCAGGAGCGCCACGGCCACCGAAGAGACCCCCGGTACTTTAGCGACTGCCTTTTCCACATGGGACTGGCACGCTGCACAGGTCATGCCTGTGACTGTATATTGTCTCATTTTTTACCTCTTTCATTTCCTGTCAAAAAATTATTTCATTAATTTCTGGAGCATGGTGCAAAGTTCATCCACTTTTCCGTCCCGGCCTTCGCGGATATCATCGGAAACGCAGCCTCGGATATGGGATGCCAAGAGCAGTTTGTTGAAAGAATTCAGCGCATTGGATACAGCTGATACCTGCATGAGGATATCGGGGCAGTACGCATCGGCTTCCACCATTTTCTGTATGCCCCTGATCTGCCCTTCTACTGTTTTAAGGCGGGTAAGCAGTTTCTTCCGTTCTGCCGGTGCCCGTTCCGTACGGCAGCAGGCTTCCTCTGTTTCCATACCGGCCATCTGTTTTGTCTCCTTCGCTTCCATTTTATTTCCCTCTCTGCTTTTTCGTACTCTCTCTCATTCTTACTGCTGAATCGAAAATCTTCTTTCTGATTAGACTATACCCCCCTGAGGTCTATCTGTCAATAAAGAAATTAAATATAAGGAATAAATCCGAAAAACATGTCCGCCTTATGCTTTGCTGTCCATCTGCCGTGGAAGAAATACTTTTACGGTTTTTTCTCCGTTTTACATCCTGTCTCCTCCATACTATAATGAAAGAAAATATATTTCTTTAAGGAGGTTATCATGGCAGATCTTACGGTGGGCAAAAAAGCACCCTTATTCACACTTCCGTCTGACGGCGGACAGGATATTTCTCTTTCCGATTACAAAGGCGGGAAGGTAATTCTTTATTTCTACCCGAAGGACAATACTTCCGGGTGCACGCTGGAAGCGCAGGCATTCCGCGCCAATCTGGAAGAATTTAAGAAACGGGGGTATTCTGTACTTGGCGTAAGCCGCGACAGCGTGAAAAAGCACTGCAATTTCCGCGACAAGTATGAACTTAATTTCCCTCTCCTTTCTGATGAAAAGGAAACGGTATGCAACTTGTACGGCGTCATGAAAGAAAAGAGCATGTACGGAAAAAAATACATGGGCATCGAGCGCTCCACGTTCATCATTGATGAAAAAGGCATATTGGTGAAAGAATACAGGAACGTGAAAGCCGCTTCTCATGTAAACGATCTGCTGAGGGACCTGCAATAGCCAATTATAAAGAGGCTGTGACAAAATATTTTTGTACCTTGTCACAACCCCTCCATTCATGCCTTTTCGGCAGACAAAAAAGAGCGTCGTTTCTTTTTACGGAAACTCCGCTCTTTTTTCATTTCAATCCGTCAGATCTTCAATGAGCCATGCCTTTTCAAAGGGGAAAGCGGCATATGCTTCGCCTTCCAGGATCGTCCTGCCGGGATCGTAAATATCGATAATCCATTCCTTGCCAAGACTGTCATTGACAAAGTAGCGGATTTTTTCTCCAAGGAACATTTTATTTTGAATGGTGACTTTTACATTCACCTGCCCGTCAACGGCCTCTTTCACCAACTTCAGACATTCGGGACGGATGCTCAGGCAGTATTCCTGCCCTGCATTTACGCTCTTCGCAGTAGGAATTCTGTCGTTTCCGTAAGAAACAGTATTTTCTCCCAGCCCTTTTACGCTGAGGAGGTTTGTCGTGCCGATGAAGTCCGCCACGAACGGCGTCTTCGGTTCAAAGTAGATCTCCTGGGGCGATCCTGTCTGATGGACGACGCCGCCTTTAAGGACGACAATCATGTCCGACATGGAAAGAGCTTCCGACTGGTCATGGGTAACATAAATCGTGGAAAGCCCCATCTTCTTCTGAATATCACGGAGTTCCACGCGGACGCTTTCGCGCAGCTTCGCATCCAAATTGGACAGCGGTTCATCAAGAAGAAGAACTTCAGGATTCATGACAAGGGCACGGGCCACAGCGACACGCTGCTGCTGTCCGCCGGACATCTGGTTCGGGAAACGGTCCTCCATGCCTTTGAGCTGCATGAGGTCAAGCGCTTCTTTGACACGTCTTTCTATTTCCTCTTTCGGACGGTTCTTCACACGAAGTCCATAGGAAACATTATCAAAAACGTTCATATGCGGAAAGAGAGCATATTCCTGAAATACCATGGCCGTATTTCTGCTGTAAGGAGGAATCCTTTCGATTCGTTTGCCGTTGAGAAGTATTTCCCCATCATCCGGTTCATAGAAACCTGCCACCATGCGGAGAAGCGTGGTCTTACCGCAGCCTGACGGCCCGAGGAATGTAACGAAATGCCCCTTTTCAAAATCAATGTTCACGTCTTTGATGACATGGCTCCGACCGAAATATTTATTGATCTGTTTCAGCTGCAATACTAAGTCTGACATATTTCCACCTCTGTTGTAAACTTTGAGCGATTATAAATCAAAGATATTGATCTTGTCACGGAGTATCAGTTTCACCACGCCGAAAGTCAGGTAAATAACAAGCATGATGCCTACGGCAGTGGCGCTGGCAGTCGGGAGGAATCCCTGATTTGCCAGGCTCATGATATTGATGGACGCCAGGTTCCATTCCGGTGACACGAGGAAAATAACGGTGCTTAAGGTGTTCATGGAACGCATGAACGCGTATACAAAGCTGACAGAAAGTGAATTTTTCAGCATAGGCAGCACAATTTTCCGGAAAGTCGTGAAGCTGCCTGCCCCTAAGTTGGTAGACGCCTGCTCTAAAGAGCCTTCGATCTGTTTCAGCCCCGCCACGGCCTGCCGATATCCTACCGGCAGCTGGCGGAGGGCCATACCGAGAATGATAATAGCAAGCGTACCCGTCATTTCAAGCGGTCCGTCATTAAAGGCGAGAATCATGGCAAGACCGATAAACGTCCCCGGCAGAGAGACGGGAAGCATGGCAAGGAAATCCATAACTGTTCTTCCCGGGAATTTTTTACGGAGCACCAGAAACGCCAGAGCAATGCCGAAGACCGTGCTGATTGCCGCCGTGGACATGGATGCCACCCAGGAGTTTACCATGACATTGGAGTTGATGACGCCTTCTTTGAAATACTCAAGAGTAAAGGTGTAATCCGCACCGAAAGAAACGGTAAAGGCAAAAAGCACGACCACGCCGATAATCATAAGGATGCCCAGGCTGAGAAGCATGCAGAAAGTAAAGAAACACCATGTTGCCGCCGGTCCCGCCGTCACACGGATGAGGCCTGCCACGGGCTTTCCCGTAACAGTAACGTAAGAGTTCTTTTCCAAATAATACCGCTGTACAAAGAAAACAATGAGTGTCGGAATGACAAGGAATATGGAAAGCGTGGCGCCCATGGGAAGATCCCAGGCACCGGTGACCTGTGTGTATGCTTCCGTGGCCAGAACATGATAATTACCTCCGACCAGCATGGGGTTGCCGAAGTCCGCCAATGAGTTGATACCGACCAGGAGGAACGCGCTTGCCAGCCCCGGCGTCGCCAGTCTGAGTGTCACCGTACGGAAAAGGTACCACCCTTTTGCTCCCAGGTTCTGTGCTGCCAGTTCCAAATTCGGACTGATATTTTTCAAGACACCCGAAATAGTGATGTACGCCAGCGGGAAAAAAGCGATAGTCTGCGCTGCCCAAAGTCCGACAGGTCCGTAAAGATCCACCTTCAAATGAAGCATTTCCCATGTAATAAAGCCGCGGCGGCCGAAAAGCATGATGAATGCCAGACCGCTGACAACGGACGGCGCCATGGTAGGAAGCAGAGCCACCACCTGGAAGAAACGCTTGCACGGCATATTCGTGTAATTCACGCCGTAAGCGAAAATGAATCCGAAAACGATAGCCGTCGCCGTAGCAACAAAGGACGAGAAGATCGTGTGGCTGAATACCTCGATGAACTCCTTATCCGTGACGGCGCGCATCCAGTCTGCCGATGTCGGAACGAGAAGAATTTTCACAAAAGGATAAATAATAAATACGGCAAACAGAAGGAATACGGCAAGAATACCGATGAGAAGCGGCGGCTCCCGAAGAAGCACTTTCATCTCCGCTGCGATTCCGGTGTGTTCGCGGCCGGACTCTTTTTCATTCATACAAAACTCCTTAGATATAAAAAGGATTTATTTCTTTAAAACAGCAGGTGCCTTCCGGCTTTTCCATCGGCGAGGGAAGGGCAGGTATAAAGCAGACTATTTCTTAAATAAGTAAAAGTAATAGATAAAAAGTTACCCCCACCGTCATTGGTGGAGGCAGCTTTTTGACAGACATATTATTCAGCAAAGAATGTATCGCAGTTCTTCTGTTTATCGGCGCCCGCCTTGACCAAATCATAAGTCTTGAACAGCGGCAGCTCTTTCAGCGGCTTCATGCCCTGGGGCGGAGCCACTTCAGGATTGCAGGCAATGCCGTTCGTCGTCTTTACAAGGATATCTCCCGCTTCTTTGGTAAGGACGAAATCAATAAACGCTTTCGCCACATCTTCATTGGCTTTGTTCTTAATCTTGCCTACGGGACATACTGTCCAGCCTGCCTGATCGTAAATGGTGCTCACCAGTTTCTGTCCTTTGGCGCTGACCAGATTCTGATCGGAAATAAAGTTGACGGCGATAAGATATTCGCCGGCACCGGCTTTCTGTCCCGGTGTGAATCCGGAAGGAGTGAACTGCGCCACCTGCGGTTTCAGCGCTTTCAGGTATTCCCAGCCCTTTTCTTCTCCCATATTCTGGAGAACGGAACTGATAAAGGTGTTGCCTGTACCGGATTTGCGTGGATCAGGCATAATAATTTCCCCTTTGAATTCCGGTTTCAGAAGATCCTGCAGTGTCGTCGGAGCGGCGACGCCTTTCGGTTTAAATTCTTCATTGAAACGTTTTTCATTGTAGCCGATTGCCAAAACTTCCAGATACGTGCCATACCAGAAACCGTCTTTGTCCTGGTATTCAGGCATGATCATTTTGGCATTCTTGGATTTATAAGCTTCCAGAAGTCCGTCAGCCGCCGCTTTCGCATGGGCGTCCGCCGTGCCGCCGAGCCAGATATCCGCTTTCGGTGCGTCTTTTTCTGCCGTGATACGGGCAAGAGCTTCCCCGGTCGGCAGACGGATGAAGCTTACATCTGCACCGGTCTGCTTCTTAAACAGATCCGCCAGTTCTTTCGCCGTGTCTTCATGGAAAGACACATACATCACCAACTTCTTGCCTTTCAGATCCTGACCGCCCGCTTTCGCACCGCCTGCAGCCGCCTTGTCACCGCCGCCGCAGCCGGCAGCAATCAACGCCAGTCCGGCCAGGGTGCACGCAGCAAGAGCCTTCCATTTCATGAAAAACATCTCCTCTCAAATCTTAAATATGTTTACTTACCAAAGCAATTTTAGCATATATCCCAGACACTAACTATAAAAAGAAAGTCCGTTGTAATTTTAGCATAAATGTATGCTGTTTTCATTACTTTTTATCATTACATAACACATATTCCTTTTCCCGTTTTCATATTTTCTGCAAAAGAAAAGGACGCCTTTTATGGAACGTCCTGTCCTTTGTCAATTTATCTTCTTCCCGTTACTGTTTTTCCCCGGACTTTTCTGCCGACCGGCCCGAAATCCTGTCAAGAAGTTTATTCCCCGCAGATTTCACTTTATCCTTCAATGCTTTTTTCTTTTTCTCTGCTTCTTCCTTTTTCTTCTTTTCCGCCGCTTCCGCTTCCTGCTTTGCCCGCGCGGCCCTTGCTTTTTCCATACTGCTTCTTACGGAAGCAGGAATTTCGAAGTTCTTCACGGTATAACCGCTTTCCGCTTCGTACATATAATCGCGCCAGATCGCTGCAGGAATGGTGCCGCCGGTATACCCCGCATTGGTGGATGTGTCATCACCGACCCAGACAGCCGTGGAGAGATCCGGCGTATATCCGACAAACCATGCGTCATGTTCATCATCAGTAGTCCCCGTCTTTCCTGCCGACGGCCGTCCGATATATGCATTTCCGCCAGTTCCGCGGGAGATAACCTCTTCCAGCACGCTCGTCAATGTCCATGCCGAGGCTTCATCAACGACCTGCGTACTTTCCGGCGCGCCGGAATGATCTTCAAGCACCTTTCCATTGCGGTCGACAACTTTCATAATGACCGTCGGTTCCACCAGTTTGCCGCCGTTTGCAAACACGCTGTATGCTTTTGCCATATCCCAGACGGACACGCCGTAAGTCAGACCACCAAGAGCTGTTGCCAAGTTCGTATCACTGTATTCACCCTCGGTAACTAAGGTGGAAATTCCCACATTTTTTGCCGTCTGAATAACTTTTCCCATGCCTACCTGATCCGCCAGATAGACCGTAGGTATATTCATGGACTTCACAAGCGCTTCCATGACG
>ULOL01012850.1_pt1 | contig 21431 bp, 19 predicted proteins | sample 1952611 | NCBI WGS metagenome assembly ULOL01 (sample SAMEA4835604, study PRJEB28245) | human gut metagenome | biome: gut microbiome; material: fecal sample | place: Denmark | collected 2008 | reverse complement strand
ATGAACATCAAGAAGCTGATCATGTTTGATTCCGCTGAATCTCCTCTGCATAATGTCCGCCTGGAATTTGAGAAGAATTATCCCGATCTTGATTTTGTTCCTGTCATTGGAGATGTCCGCGTGAAAGAACGTCTCCGTATGGTATTCGAAACTTATCAGCCTCAGATAATCTTTCATGCCGCTGCCTATAAGCATGTTCCATTAATGGAGGAGAATCCCTGTGAAGCTGTATTGGTCAATGTTGTCGGCTCTCGCCAGGTTGCTGATATGGCAGTTGAATACGGAGCCGAGAAGATGATCATGGTTTCTACCGATAAGGCTGTAAATCCTACCAATGTAATGGGATGCTCGAAACGTTTGGCAGAAATCTATGTACAGAGTTTGGGATGTGCTATCCGTGAGGGCAAAGTGAAAGGTCATACCAAATTTATCACTACCCGTTTTGGTAACGTCTTGGGTAGTAATGGTTCTGTAATTCCCCGTTTTAAAGAACAGATAGAGAATGGAGGGCCTGTTACAGTAACCCATCCTGATATCATTCGTTTCTTTATGACTATCCCCGAGGCTTGTCGTTTGGTAATGGAGGCTGCTACGATGGGTGAGGGCAATGAAATTTTTGTCTTTGAGATGGGAAAGGCTGTGAAGATTGTTGACCTGGCTACCCGTATGATCGAACTGGCCGGTTATCGTCCGGGTGAAGATATTGAAATAGAGTTTACGGGATTGCGTCCCGGTGAGAAGCTTTATGAAGAAGTCTTGAGTGATAAGGAGAATACGCTTCCTACCGAGAATAAGAAGATAATGATAGCGAAGGTACGTCATTATGAATACACTGACATCCTTGAAACCTATGGAGTGTTCGAGAATTTATCCCGTACAGTAAAGATCATGGATACAGTGAAGCTAATGAAGAGAGTGGTACCAGAGTTTAAATCCAAGAACTCACCGAGATTTGAAGTTTTGGATAAATAACCAGAATAATCTATAACACTAACATAAATCAACAATGGATACAAAAGAATTGAAGATTGCTGTTGCAGGTACCGGCTATGTTGGTCTTAGCATAGCAACGCTTTTGTCGCAACATCATCAGGTGACGGCAGTCGATGTGATTCCTGAGAAAGTAGATATGCTTAATCGTAAACAATCGCCTATTCAGGATGAGTATATAGAGAAGTATTTATCCGAAAAGTCATTGAACTTGACTGCTACACTTGACGGGGCAAAAGCCTACAGTGACGCAGATTTTGTGGTTATAGCGGCTCCTACTAATTATGACCCTGTGAAGAATTATTTTGATACCCATCATATAGAGGATGTCATAGACCTGGTTTTAAGTGTCAATCCTGATGCTGTGATGGTAATCAAATCTACTATTCCTGTTGGATATTGTCGTGGACTTTATTTGAAGTATGCCTGCAAAGGAGTCAAGAAGCTTAATTTGCTTTTTTCTCCTGAGTTTCTTCGTGAGAGCATGGCTCTTTACGATAACCTTTATCCAAGTCGTATTATTGTCGGCTATCCAAAGTTGATTGATAGCGAGCAGTTTGACGAGGAAAGCGAAGCTATTAAGTCTGTCGCGGATATTCCTGGCCTAGAGAAGGCTGCACGTACTTTTGCCGCATTGCTTCAGGAAGGTGCAATCAAGGAAGATATTCCTACTCTTTTCATGGGTATAAAGGAGGCGGAAGCTGTTAAACTGTTTGCTAATACTTATCTTGCATTGCGTGTCAGTTATTTTAATGAGCTTGATACTTATGCCGAGATGAGAGGGTTAGATTCTCAGTCAATCATACAGGGCGTGGGTCTTGATCCTCGTATTGGTACACACTATAATAATCCGTCATTTGGTTATGGTGGTTATTGTTTGCCGAAAGATACTAAGCAGTTGCTTGCCAACTATCAGGATGTTCCACAGAACATGATGTCTGCAATCGTAGAATCGAATAAAACCCGCAAGGATTATATAGCCGATGCTGTGCTTCACAAGGCTGGTTACTATACTGAAAATGGACAATGGGCTGCATCCAAAGAACATACCTGTGTCATCGGCGTATACCGTTTGACCATGAAGTCGAATTCAGACAATTTCCGTCAGTCTGCCATTCAAGGTATTATGAAGCGTGTTAAGGCTAAAGGGGCAGAGGTGATTATCTATGAACCTACCCTTGAAGACGGAACAACATTCTTCGGTAGTAAGGTCGTTAATAATATTGATGAATTTAAATCACAGAGCAAGGCTATCATAGCCAATCGTTTTGATACCTGCTTGAAAGATGTTGAGGATAAGGTTTATACACGTGACATTTTTAGAAGAGACTAATCATGCTACAATATAATGTTGATTTGGAGGGCAAGACGGTTCTCGTAACAGGTGCAGCTGGTTTTATTGGCAGTAACTTGGTTAAACGTCTTTTTCACGATGTAAAAAATATCAAGATAATAGGTATTGATAGCATAACTGATTATTACGATGTTAACATCAAGTACGAGCGTCTTAAAGAAATCGAATCATTAAATAGAGATTGGATATTTGTCCATGCTTCTATTGCAGATAAAGATACTGTGGAGGAAATATTTACAGAGAATAATGTTGCAATTGTTGTAAATCTTGCTGCACAAGCTGGAGTCCGCTACAGTATTACTAATCCTGATTCATATATTCAGAGTAATCTCGTTGGCTTTTATAATATTCTTGAAGCCTGCCGTCATCACGAAGTGGAACATTTGGTTTATGCCTCTTCTTCATCCGTATATGGAAGTAACAAGAAAGTGCCCTATTCAACAGATGATAAAGTCGACAATCCTGTCAGCCTTTATGCTGCTACCAAAAAGAGTAATGAGTTGATGGCTCATGCTTATTCAAAGCTCTACAACATCCCATCAACAGGTCTCCGCTTCTTCACAGTTTATGGCCCTGCTGGTCGTCCTGATATGGCATACTTTGGATTTACCAACAAACTACGTGAAGGTAAAACCATTCAGATATTCAACTACGGAAATTGCAAGCGCGACTTCACCTATATCGACGATATTGTTGAGGGCGTAGTTCGTGTCATGCAGCATGCACCCGAGAAAGAGAACGGTGAAGATGGGCTTCTTATCCCTCCATATAAGGTTTATAATATTGGTAATAACAATCCAGAAAATCTACTCGATTTCGTCACCATCCTTCAGGATGAGTTAATTCGAGCCAAAGTTCTCCCTCTGGATTATGATTTCGAGGTTCACAAGGAGCTAGTACCTATGCAACCAGGAGATGTTCCAGTGACCTTTGCTGATACGGAACTTCTAGAACAAGACTTTGGGTTTAAGCCTAACACAACCCTTCGTGAAGGTTTACGTTCTTTTGCAGAATGGTATGCAAAATATTACGGTACTAATTATTAATATTTAATGCGAATCAGCAGTTGAGAATCATCTCCCTTTTCGTTTGTTAAAATGTTATTATTCAGTTAATTATCTCATAAAATGCTTTTTAAAATCTCCTTGAAAATCAGTGTGTTAGAAGAATAAAACCACTCATTGTTCTAGTAATGATTCCCAAGGATAAAGAATTAAAACTTATAAAAATATATATGTATATCTGCGATGTTTACGAGTCTTTACTGCGGTTCTACTGCCAGAGGTTCAGTAATAACAATCATCCAATCTTTACCGATCAGGAACTGCTTACTGTATATCTGTTCTGCGGAGCTTATCAGCAATAATTTAAAATCAAAGACATACATACTTCTACCAAGGAATACCTGCTTTCATGGTTCTCCTGACTTGCCTTCTTACCAAACATTCAATTATAAATTGAATTTGATGCCGGAAGCAATCAGTGAACTTGTCAGGCAGTTAATCCATTCATTCAAACCTCAAGATTGTGACAGTATGAAATCATTAGTTGACTCAATGCCTATCATTACTTGCGCGGGAAAGAACAAAGTAGGAAAGGTGGCCGCTGAGATTACTTCCAATGGATTATTGTTCGACAAAGAACATGTATTACTTCGGACTAAAACTCCATGCAGTGGCTTTCCGCAGAAAAGGAACTATACCTTTTCCTAAAATGCTCATACTTTCCGCTACTGATGAAAATGACTCCACAGTATTCAAAAGAGAATATGTGGGAAATCTGAACAATAGAGAAATATATGCCGACAAAATATATTCGGATATACCATTCTATAAAGAGACGCAAGAATGCAAAAAAACTCTCGCTATTTACTCCTGTAAAAGCTATCAAAGGAGAATCCCTGAAGTAACCAAAAGGGAGAAAGCTGCAAGAGACTTGTTTTCAACTACAGTCTCTAAAGTCAGACAGCCCATTGAAGCATTATTCAACTGGTTGAATGAAAAAACAGATATTCAAAGAGCGATGAAGGTCAGATTTACATCTGGACTTCTAGTACATACCATGGAAAAGATTGCCATCGCATTGATTACTCTAATTTTTAACTAATGAATCAAATACTGATTCGCATATTTAATTATTATGCAGGTAAAAGGCGAGAAGCTACTGATCGAATCGGTTACCTGCAGCATATAATGTAAATGCCATAATTATACATGAGTATTAACGTAAAACGATATTTGTATTCATTAAAGAATCCAGAAGGAAAGAATGTGATGAAAAATTTATCTTATCTTTCCTTGCTGCAAGTAGCAAATTACATATTTCCATTGATCACACTTCCATATTTAGCACGTGTTGTCGGAGTTGATGCTTTTGGTTTACTTGCTGTAGGAACTTCTGTAATTGCCTATTTTCAGACTCTGATTGATTATGGATTTAATTATACAACAGTAAAAGAAATAGCAAGAAACAAAAATGATAAACCATTAATTAATATGATAGTTATGGAAACCATGTTAGCCAGAATTATCCTGTTGGTGCTATCATTTACTCTTATATTTCTTGGTATTGCCTTTGTACCATACCTTTATGAGAATCGTATTATTATTTTATCGACCTCGACAATCCTTGTGGGATATGCATTTATGCTTGATTGGTATTTTCAAGCTATCGAAGACATGAAATTTATAACCCTTGTAAATTTAGTGTCGAATTTAGTATTTACTTTATCAGTTTTTATATTTATACATAGTCCAAAAGACTATTTTATTCAACCATTATTAACTTCTGCAGGAACTTTGGTAGCCTCATTTCTATGTTGGATAATTATTTTTAGAAAATATGGGCTTAATCTGTCTATTCCTTCTTTTTATTTAGCAATGGCTAGAATTAAAAAAGGTTTTAACATGTTTATAAGTCTTTTCTTGCCAACTATTTATACAAATCTTAATGTGTTATTGTTGGGTGCATATAATGGAACTTGTGCGACAGGGATATATAGTGGTGGCGCCAAATTTACAGGTATAGCATATAGAATAACTATGCTATTCTCTAGAGTGTTTTATCCTTTTTTATCTAGAAGGATGGATAAGCATAGCGTATATGCTATTGTATCTATATTAATTGGTTTTCTAATTAGTATATTTTTCTTTTTCGGCTCAGACCTTTTGGTTCAGTTATTTTTAGGTGATGCTTTTAGTGAGACGATAACTGTTTTAAGGATTGTTTCTTTTACTCCTCTTGCAATTAGTATATTTAATGTATACGGAACCAACTACTTAGCAATTAAATGTAAAGATTCAATATTAAGAAACATTGTAATAGGAACAACGATTTTGGGCCTTTTCTTCGGAGTTTTCGGGGCAATTTATTATAGCTATATAGGTGTTGCTGTATGCTCGCTTTTAACTCAGAGTGTAAGAGCTTTAGCTGCATTTATCTTTGCAAAAATTGAAATGAAGAAATCATTATGAAAGTTTGTCTTACTACATTTGTATATGGTGAGGCTTATCAAGCCTATATTCCATTCCTTATGTATTCTTGCTATAAAGCTTATCCCGAATATGATATGGTCATTTTTGTTTATAAGTCTTTGGCGAAGAATATAAAAAAACAGATAGAAAAATTGAATTATTCTAATGTGACAATCATAGAAAATAGTTTCTCTGATTGTCCTCAGATGACACCAAGAATCAGCCAATGCTTACGTTGGGTTTTATGGGATTTGAGTTTTTTGCAATACGACTATCTTTATATTGTTGATATCGATATGCTTTATGTTCGTGAACCAAAGCCTCTGCACGAGCAACATATTGAACACATGAGGATAACTGGGCTATGTTTTGATAACATGAGAAGAATACACAAACGAAATCCTTTTAAGTTGTCAAGCATTGGTCAAAGAATTAAATACGCAGGTACTAAGGCTATATTAAAGTATTTGTTTGGCAGTCGAATAGAGTATCGAGCAACTGGCTTGCATTTTATCAAAGTTTCTGAATATTATTCTGCAATTCCTCAAGATCATTTATCTTCTATTCGTAAGCAGATTTATTCAGGGGACTGGCTTAATCGGGTTATGTATCCTAATGATGAGGTTTTTTTGTATAAAATACTAGAAAATCATAATTTGCATCCAGAAAAAATGGCAATTCAATCAAATAGTTGCAAATCGCTTGATTTTAACTCATATCTCACTCCTGAATTCCGTCCTCATCATGGTATTCATCTTGGCATTTTTAGGAATCCTGTCCCATTAGAAGAAAGGATATCAGATCTTAAAATACTACAAAGTGATGCTTATATATATTATAAAACAATCGTAATAAACAGCTATTTTGCTGATAAAGAATTTCTTTCAATTCTTAGCCTCGCTCCTGAATCAATAAAGAATAGCTACAATCGTTTATTAGAGTATTATAAATAACTCAAATAATTAAGATTTGCTCAGAGTTTGTTTCACGTAGCGTACTAAACTTGACACAATTAAAATTCATTTATTATTTTGATTTCTTGATAGATTTAAAGGGTATTATGATTGACATAGATATAAAAGGTATAAGTCTCTATCGAGCTTTATTATTGATATGCATTAATATTTGCATTTTTTTTCTTGTCCGAATTGGTATTGGTGGCATATCGATAAGAATCTTTGTGCTAAGTATTATGCTTTTATATGGTTTGTTCTTTTCAAACAATAAAGTGAATAGTACAATCTTTAAGTGGTATTGTATCTACTTATCATTGTTGTTGGTATTTAGTGCTATTAATGGAGATATGTTTGCTGATTATTTTTGGAGGAATTTTTTTTCCTATCATTTTTTAGCAATCGCGACATTTATTGGTTTTGAATCTATTATAAAAACAAATCAAGAACTAAATTTCTTGATTATAATTACTATTTGTATTTGCTTATTTAATTCCAGTATAACAATATTACAATATTTAAATCATCCGCTTGGTTGGGCAATTGGTTCTTTTATGGGAACTGATTTAGATTCAATTGAAACATATCTACAATCTCATAGTTTGGATACAGTTAGCAATGCTGCATTATGTTCTGGTATTAATGGGAATGGTGTTGTTAATGGCTATTTTTTAGCAACATTTTTCCCGATAATGAGTCTATTCATATGGTCAGATAAATCCATATTGCGGATTTTAGGTTATCTTTTACTTTTAATCTCGTTTGTATCTATTTTCTGTGTCCAACAAAGAATGGCAATGATATGTGCTATTCTATTTTTACTCTTTGTATTTTATCGAAAAAAAAAGATAACCAGTGGTTCAGTATTTCTTTTTGTTGCTTTTTTGTGTGTACTATTTGGAGGAATCTTTGATATAAATTTCGATAAAATTGAATTTGGTAGACTAAGCACACAAACAGATAATTCTAGCCGATTAGTTCTTTTTGATCACATGTCTAGTTATTTAAGTTCTGCAGATTGTTTGCTCGGTGGCTTTGCAGACTACTGTACAAAGTATATTGGACAACATAACACTTTTTTAGACGTAATTACAAGAGTAGGATTGATAGGATTCCCCTTGTTTATTGCATATTTTATCAAGACATTCTTAAGTTTCTTTAAAGAGGTAAAATTTTATAATCCAGATATTACTTCACTGTTAGCAATATCTGGATTAATATTTATTGCTTATTCTCAAACTCATTCGTCAGGAATCCAGTCAGGAATTACATATTTTTGGGAATTAGTTGCAATGTTTGAACTTAGTAAAAAATTTAATAAATATGAGATATAATTCTGTGGCTTTCCTTTTGCCTGATCTTTCGGCTGGTGGAGCGGAACGAGTAACAATAACAATTGCTCGACTATTAAGAAAAGAAGGTTTTGATGTGGAGTTTGTTGTTTTGGGTCCCAATAAGGGAGAAATGTTAACATGGATTGAGCCAGAATTTAATATGACATGTTTGGGATTCAGTCGCGTACTAAATTCAGTCCCAAAACTATGTTCTTTTATGAAAGAGCATAATCATAGTATTTTCTTTTCAAGTAGAGAACATGTCAGTATTGTCGGGCTTTTAGCTGCTAGATTAACTAACCAACAAATTGTTGTCCGTGTTCCAAATATGCCAAAGAACAAACTTTCAAAAGGTTTAACTGGAGTAAAAATGTCTATAATTAAGACTATTAATAGGTGGTTGTTAAAATCGGCAAAGATCATAATTGCACAAAATGCTGAGATGAGAACTCAACTTTTGGACTATTACAGCCTTCCTCAGAAAAAAGTAGTGGCAATAAATAATCCAGTTGATATTGAATATATACGTTCATCTGCAGAGAATTCTCATAATCCATTCAAAGAAAATGAAGTGAATTTTCTCAATGTATGTAATATTGCCTATTCAAAGGGAATTGATATATTGTTAGAAGCTTGGAATAAAGTTAAGGAGGCTATTCCAAATGCTCATATGTATATAGTTGGACGAAATGCCTCAGAATATGCACGTGAAATTGTAGAAAAATCAAAGGCTTACGAAGACTTTGAATTTCTAGGATTTCAAAGCAATCCTTATGTGTATCTTAAGTACTGCGATGTTTTTGTCCTTCCATCTCGTATGGAAGGTTTCCCTAACGTGGTTTTAGAAGCGCAATGTTTTAATCGTCCAGTCGTATCTACAACCTGTGTCGAGGTAATTAAAGATATCGTACAACAAGGTTGTAATGGTTATTATTGTGAAATTGAAAACTCTGGTGCATTAGCAGACTGCATGATTAATGCTTCAAAACTAAAAAAAATAGAAAATAATTACTCTATGTTTGACAAAGAACTTTTGTTGAATTGTTTTAGATGATTATATGATAAGATTTGCAAAATGGAATGACCTTGAAGGAGTTGCAAGAGTTCATGCAAAATGTTTTCCTAATAGTTATGTAACTCAGCTTTCAAAGGTTAATTGGCTAGGAAAAGATTTATTGCCTGTTTTCTATCAGACATTTTTCAATGATAATCCAGAACTTTTTGTCGTTGCAGAAGATGACAATCACAAAATTGTAGGTTTTTGTATGGGTTATTATATGGACAAGGATGACCAAATAGCGCGTTTTATGGTTGAAAATAGTTTTTGGATCAGCATTAAGACTCTATTGCTTCTTTTAATATTTAATAAATATGCATGGAATAAATTATTATCACACTTTCTTTATAAATCATCACAAAGTGATTGGACCATAGTTAATGATAAGTATGAGTGTTATAGTAATGACCAGAGAGGAGATCTTCTTTCGGTCTGTGTCTTGCCGGAATGCAGAGGCAAACAATATGCACAAGGCATGATGGAGTTATACCTTAAGTCAATGAAGGAACATGGACGGAAACTTTGTCTTCTTTCTGTCAAGCAGGATAATTCTAGAGCTATACATTATTATGAACGAAATGGCTTTGAACTGTATCGTACAAGAGGAAATGAAGGTTATACATTTATAAAAGTTCTCTAAATACAATGGCATTATCTCTTAGTAATATAAAGCGATGGTATCTGATGCTAACCGGACAGAGTATTTATCATGTTAATCAGAGTATAGGCGAATATTTTCAGAAAGATAAAATTTGTGGATACTATAACAACATGATGGAAAAGGTCCAGAAGGCTCCTCAATACGTAGATAATGAAGATATGCCATCATTGGATCTTGGTAACGGAAAACAGTTCTTTTTTCCGGTTGGAATTTTTCAGTTTGCCTTTGGATTATTGGATTTATATTATAAATTCCATGAGGAAAAATATAAAGCTAAATTCCGTCAATGCGCAGATTGGGCTTTAGCACATCAAATGGAAACTGGAGCATGGGATAATTTCTCATATTACTATTCAAATAATCCTTATGGGGCCATGGCGCAAGGTGAGGGTGCATCGCTGCTAATTAGGGCGTATGTTCAATTTAAAGAAGAAAAGTATCTATCAGCTGCCAAGAAAGCTATTGATTTTATGCTTCTCAGCAATACTGAAGGCGGTTGTACCGAATACTCTGGAGAAAAAAACGTCTTACTTCTAGAATATCCACACCGCAAGGCTGTTTTGAATGGATTTATATTTTCTTGGTGGGGGCTGTATGATTATGTATTAGTTACCGGAGAGGGAGGTGTGTACAAGAAGGTCCTTAAAGAAAGTTTGGATACTCTAATTGGATTATTGTCTCAGTTTAGAGGTTCATATTGGAGTGTATATGATTTAGAGGGTCGTATGGCTAGTCCATTCTATCATAACCTTCATATCGCTCAGATGCAAGCTATGTATGAACTTACTGGAGAATCAATTTTTGATGAGTATGCCAAATGTTGGGAACGGCAGCAAAAGAATCCAATTTGCAAAGGACTTGCATTTATAAAGAAATCAATTCAAAAAATTCTTGAGAAATGAGAATTTTGTTAATTTCCAATCAGCATCCTAATAAACAAGGTATTGGTAATCCTGTCATGTGTAGGATGAAGAATGCTCTTTCAGAAGATTCTCGAATAGAGAAGGTTGAGTTTTTACCGTTTTATAATTCATTGAGTTCTTTGAAGATAATAAGAAAGGTGTCTAAGCAGTATGATCTTGTTCACATACATTTTGGAGGATTGTATGCTTTGATAATATGGTTCCTTTTGATTGGGGTTCATTGCAAGAAGTTTATCACCTTCCACGGTACTGATATACATGCAAAGGCACTAAAAACAGCAAAGGATTGGAAGGAACGATTGAAAATTCGTTTGAATCAAAAAGCTTCTTTCTTAAGTATTAAATTGTTTGACAAGTGTGGATTTGTAGCCAAGGAGATGATGACTTATGTCCCCTCCTGTTTAGCAAAACAAATGGCTGGGAAGGCTTTTATTCAGTTATTGGGTGTTGATTATTCTACTTTTAGAATAATAAACAAAGAAATGGCTCAGGAGTATCTAGGATTAGAACATAAGAAATATGTACTGTTTTCTGATGTTAGTAATACTAGCATTAAAAGACGTGACATCGCTGAAAATATCGTAAGAGAATTAGGTCCCGATTACAATTTGTTGATAATGTGTGGTGTAAAACCTGATGAAGTACCTTATTATATCAATGCTTGTGAGTTTGCATTGTTGACATCTGATGAAGAGGGTTCTCCAAACATTATTCGCGAGGTTCTTTCATTGAATAAATCTTTTTTTAGTGTGGAAGTAGGCGATGCGGCAAAACAGCTTGAAGGGTTGCATAATTCATGTATAATAAGCCGAAATCCACAAGAGGCGGCAAGACAAATTTGTAATGTAATTATTAATGAATACTCGGATAATACTCGTTTATCTCTGCAATATTGTTTGGACTTTTCAAAAATATCTCGCAGGGTTATAGATTTATACTTAAGCTAAAATGGAAAAGACTAAACGATTAATATGGGCAGATGCCTTGAAGGGTTATCTTATACTTACAGTTATTCTTGGTCATGCAATTCAATATTGTTTGCCAGATGGTCTATGTGAGGTTAATTATTGGTGGAAATTGATTTATTCGTTCCATATGGCTGCTTTTATTGCTATAAGTGGATTTGTAAACTATAAATCCAAAACGGGATGTTGTAAAAGAAGATATTATCAGCTTTTTATTCCTTTTGTGTTATGGTTGTTGATATATTGGAGAACAAAGGGAGGGGACTTTGCTACATTGGCAAATATATTTTTTAGACCAGATGGATATTTATGGTTCTTATGGGTTCTTTTTGTTATTAGTTTATTGTTTGTTAATGCAATTTGGATATCTAAAAAGCTACGTGTAAAATTGGAGTATGTTGTATTCTTTTTATGTTTACTGCTGATTGGTATTATGATTGTTACTGATTTCCGATTATTTGGATATCAGTTTATTGCTTATTATTTTCTATTCTATGCAATCGGTTATTTCGCAAATAGATATAAAGAATATTTAGTTTCGAACAATTGGTATCTAATCTCTTTATTCTGTATTTGGATGATTCTTGCGTCATTTTGGAGTATGCATGATTTACCATTCTTCCTAAGCAATATACCATTTATACCGGCATCACTTCTGCAATATGGATATAGGTTTATAACTGCTTTTGTTGCAATCATATTTTTACTATCTTTTGGGACTAAATACTTGAATTCAGATAAAAATCAGAGAATGATTGTTTGTTGTGGTAATATGTCCTTAGGCTTTACCTTTATGTCAATTTATCACGTCTATCATACCAAATACTAGCGTAATGTTTCAAATAGCAATAACCTTTTTTATCGCTACACTGGTATCATACTTAATAGTTCTTCTTTTGTTAAATAACAGAATGTTTTCACGATTTTTATTAGGTAAAATATAATTATGAAAATAGTGAATATAACGGGCGGATTAGGGAATCAGATGTTTCAATACGCTTTTGCAATGGCATTGAAGTATAGAAATCCACAAGAAGAAGTGTTTGTGGATATACAACACTACAACACTATCTTTTTTAAGAAGTTCAAGGGGATAAACTTGCATAATGGATATGAGATTGATAAGGTATTTCCCAAAGCGAAATTGCCGGTAGCCGGTGTAAGACAATTGATGAAGTTTTCGTATTGGATTCCTAACTATATATTGTCACGGTTAGGAAGAAAGTTTTTACCAATTAGAAAAAAAGAGTACATACCTCCTTACAGTATGAACTATTCATATGACGAGAAGGCTTTGAATTGGAAAGGGGATGGTTATTTTGAGGGATATTGGCAGAGTTATAATCATTTTGGGGATATTAAGGAAGAATTGCAAAAGGTATATGCTCATCCAAAACCTAACCAGTATAATGCGGCACTTATCTCTAATTTGGAGTCTTGCAATTCTGTAGGCATACATGTAAGAAGAGGTGATTACCTTGCAGAGCCAGAATTTCGTGGAATCTGTGGATTGGATTATTATGAGAAGGGGATAAAAGAGATATTGAGTGATGAAAAAAAATATGTGTTCTTCATCTTTAGCAATGATATGCAATGGTGTCAAGAGAATATTGCTCCTCTTGTGGGTGATAATCGCATTGTATTTATATCAGGCAATAAAGGTAAGGATAGCTGTTGGGATATGTTCCTGATGACTCACTGTAAGGATTTGATAATTGCTAATAGCTCATTCAGTTGGTGGGGAGCATTCCTTAATAAGAAGGTCGATCGTGTGATTTGCCCAAAGCCATGGTTGAATAGGGATTGTAATATAGATATATATAATCCGAGTTGGATATTGGTTCCATGTTATTCTGAAGATTGGTGAAGGTATTATTAATTTCAATTTGTATATTTTTTTACATTCTCACGCTAATTGAAAAGAGAATCCCAAGGTTGTTGTATGGCATTTTAGATTCAGCAGGGTCTGTGAAAAAAAAGCAATGTAGTAAATTGAAAATCAGAATATTGTAATGATTTGATAAAAAAGTGTATAGTAATTGTGATGGGGGATTAGATGAGGACTAAGAACATATTAAAACGTCAGTTGGTCGAGTAAGTGACTTATCTAACCTGAATAGCAATAGTCGATATAAACTAATAATTATGCAGAATTACGGATTAGTATCAATTATAACACCTACATGGGCTTGTGCGAAATTTATTTGCGAGACTATTTATAGTATTCAAGCTCAGACATATCAAAACTGGGAATTATTGATTCAGGATGACTGTTCAACAGATAATACATACCTTGTGGTAGAACCACTAGCTAATTTGGATCCACGTATTAAGTACCAGTGTAACGAGAAGAGATCGGGTGCTGCCATTACTCGTAATAATGCGTTAAAGCGTGCAAATGGGCGCTGGATAGCATTTTTGGACAGTGATGATTTATGGCTTCCTGAGAAACTTGAGCGTCAGTTGAAGTTCATGGTGCAGAATAATTATGCGTTTACTTACCATGAGTACATAGAGATGAGTGAGGAAGGTAACGACCTCGGGGTGTACGTGAGTGGCAAGAAGCGGGTAAATGAATTAGATATGTATATTTGTTGCTGGCCTGGATGTTTGACAGTGATGTATGATATGGAGAAAATTGGGCTCATTCAGATCAAGGATGTGTGCAAGAACAACGATACTGCCATGTGGTTGAAGGTAGTGCAGAAGTCGCCTTGCTATCTGCTACAGGAGAATTTGGCTCGCTATAGGAGACGTGCTGTATCTATTACCCCTAAACCTCTGTATAAACGTATATGGGCACATTATCCGCTGTTTCATGTGGCAGAGGAGATGCATCCGGTTAGGGCTACATACTGGGTGCTGATGAATGTGTTAGGGAATACTTTCAAGAAGATATTTTATGTGAAGCATTATGATGTAAAGGGATAATGAATAGTTTATTTAAACAGATTCAACAATCTTGAATTGTTTAAGGAGCATACTTTTCACTGAAAAAATTATAAGAAACTTTTGATATTGAAGAAACATATTATGAATATACAATTGCGTAATGTGCCTTTCAGTCCCCCAGATATGACGGAGGCAGAGGCAAATGAAGTGCGTGATGCCATCCTTTCAGGATGGATCACCACAGGTCCTCGTACCAAGAAACTGGAGAAAAAAATCTCTGAGTATGTACACACGCAAAAAACTGTATGCTTGAATTCAGCTACGGCTGCTATGGAAATGGTGTTACATCTATTGGGGATAGGTCCTGGTGATGAAGTAATTGTTCCTGCATATACTTATACTGCTAGTGCATCTGTGGTTGCCCATGTTGGGGCAACAATTGTGATGGTGGATGCGCAAAGCGAGTGTGTGGAGATGGATTACAACAAATTAGCCGATGCTATTACAGAGAAAACTAAAGTAATTGTGCCTGTGGACTTGGCTGGTATTTGTGTGAATCTGGACAAAATCTATGAGGTGATAAACAGCCCTGAGATTAAAGCGAAATTTACTCCCAGCAATGATATACAGAGAAAGATTGGTCGTATCATTGTGTCTAATGACTGCGCTCATTCATTTGGTGCAAATCGTCATGGTAAGATGGCAGGTGAGATAGCAGATTTTAGTTCTTTTAGTTTCCATGCAGTGAAGAACTTTACAACAGCAGAAGGCGGTGCGCTTACTTGGAATCTGCCTTTCGGTCAAGAAAAAGTGGAACGCCAACAGGTATATTGTGGTTCGCCTGTGCCATTTATTGAAGGTGAGACATGGAATGAGTTTTTGTATCGACTATCTCAGTTGTTCTCGCTTCATGGTCAAAATAAAGATGCTCTTGCAAAGACAAAATTTGGTGCTTGGGAATATGACATCATCGGTCCTTGGTATAAATGTAACATGACTGATATAATGGCTGCTATGGGGTTAATACAATTTGAGCGTTACCCTACAATGCTGAAACGTCGTCGTGCTATCATAGAGAAGATGGATGTAGCTTTCGCAGACCTGAATGTTACTACTCTCAAGCATTATGGTGATGATTGGGAAGGTAGTGGTCATCTCTATATGGTACGTTTGTCAGGGCATTCTCGTAAGGAGGTTAACATTGTTATTGAAAAGATGGCAGAACGTGGTATTGCAACAAACGTACACTATAAACCCCTGCCTATGATGACAGCATATAAAGCATTGGGATTCGATATCGTTAACTTCCCTAATGCGTATCACCTTTTCGAAAATGAAATTACATTACCACTTAATACCCGTATGACAGATGAAGATGTCGATTATGTTATCGAGAATTTTGTTGAAATTGTAAAGTCATTGTGATGAAAAGACTTTTTGATATTCTAGTAAGTGGCTGTGGGCTTATTTTTCTTAGTCCCTTGTTTTTAGTACTAGCAATTTGGATTAAGTTGGATTCGAAAGGGCCCGTGTTTTACTGTCAGGTGCGTGTAGGAAAAAGAAATAAAGATTTTCGTATTTTTAAGTTTCGCTCTATGCGGGTGGGAGCTGACAAGGGAAGTTTGGTCACTATTGGAGGACGTGATCCTCGTGTGACGAAATCGGGCTATATTATTCGTAAGTATAAGTTTGATGAGCTTCCTCAGTTGATCAACGTATTTATAGGTGATATGAGTCTAGTAGGACCTCGTCCTGAAGTACGGCACTATGTAGATTACTGGACACCAGAACAGATGCATGTGTTAGATGTTCGCCCGGGTATTACCGATCCTGCATCAATAAAGTTTCGTAACGAAAATGAGTTGATGGAGAAAGCTGTAGATCCAGAAAGCTACTACATTAATGTGATTATGCAGGAGAAAATAAAACTGTATTTGGAATATGTACAGAATGTCAGTTTTGTTTATGATATAAAACTCATATTCCAAACTTTCAAAGTTATTGCTATAGAAAGATGACAACAAGAGGTGGTGACAAAGCTGAACTTCCTTTTAAGATAGATAACTTCTTTCACACATAATTGTAGCAAAGGTCATGGCTCTTTCATTTTAAAAGTGGCGAAATCTCAAAGTTTCTGACAGATAGACTCTTCGCAATCGTATGCCTACTTATTAGATATTGCATTGACAATAACTTAATGCAATGGGAAAAATATAAATAAAAGAGGAACAAAGATTTGGGCATTTAACCAAAGTTTAAATGAAAGAGTCGTGCTTTCGGTCATACATTCACATCTAATCTTTTGTTCGCAACAAATATCTATAGAATAGGTATTGGATGTGAGGATGTAGCAAATATTGTGTGTAAAATAAAAAAAATGATTAATGAATAAAATGAAAAAGGTAGCTTTAATATCTGGAATCACCGGTCAGGATGGTTCGTTTTTAGCCGAGTTTTTAATTGAAAAAGGATATGAAGTACATGGTATCCTTCGTCGATCTTCTTCTTTTAATACCGGACGTATCGAGCATCTTTACTTAGATGAGTGGGTACGTGACATGAAAAAGGAGCGTTTAGTCAATCTTCATTATGGAGATATGACGGATTCCAGTTCTTTGATCCGTATTATCCAGCAGGTACAGCCGGATGAAATTTACAACCTAGCCGCACAAAGCCATGTGAAAGTTTCTTTTGATGTACCGGAATATACAGCCGAAGCGGATGCCATTGGTACACTTCGTATGCTGGAAGCTGTTCGTATCCTTGGAATGAAGAAGACAAGGATATATCAGGCTTCGACTTCCGAATTATTCGGTTTGGTCCAGGAAGTTCCACAGAAGGAAACTACTCCATTCTATCCCCGTTCCCCGTATGGAGTAGCCAAACAATATGGTTTTTGGATAACCAAGAACTATCGTGAAAGCTATGGCATGTATGCTGTAAACGGAATCCTTTTTAATCATGAAAGTGAACGTAGAGGCGAGACTTTCGTAACCCGTAAGATAACATTGGCCGCTGCCCGTATTGCGCAAGGGCTTCAGGACAAACTTTATTTGGGTAATCTGAACTCACTTCGTGACTGGGGATACGCCAAGGACTATGTTGAGTGCATGTGGCTGATCCTTCAGCATGACACTCCTGAAGACTTTGTAATTGCTACGGGAGAATATCACACTGTACGTGAATTTACGACACTGGCTTTCAAAGAAGTCGGCATTGAACTTCGTTGGGACGGTGAAGGAGTGGATGAGAAGGGTATTGATGTATCGACCGGAAAAGTATTGGTTGAAGTCGATTCTAAGTATTTTCGTCCTGCTGAAGTAGAACAGTTACTGGGTGATCCTACGAAAGCACGTACATTACTTGGCTGGAATCCCACCAAGACTTCTTTCTCCGAACTGGTAAAAATTATGGTATCGCATGATATGAAGTTTGTGAAGAAGCTTCACATGAAAGAACTGATGAATAGAGAAGAATAAGAATGGATAAGAATACGAAAATCTATGTAGCAGGACACCATGGTTTGGTGGGTTCCGCTATCTGGAATAATTTGCAGCGTCGTGGTTACACGAATCTTGTAGGACGCTCTCATAAAGAACTGGACCTTCTTGATGGCGTAGCCGTAAAACAATTCTTTGATGAAGAACAGCCTGATGCAGTTGTCCTTGCCGCTGCGCACGTCGGTGGTATCCTTGCAAACTTGCAGTATCGTGCCGATTTTATCTATCAGAATCTCCAGATTCAGCAGAATGTGATAGGTGAGAGCTTCCGTCATAACGTACAGAAACTGCTTTTCCTGGGTAGTACCTGTATTTATCCCCGTGATGCCGCACAACCAATGAAGGAAGACGCTTTGCTGACTTCTCCTTTGGAATATACGAACGAACCTTATGCCATTGCCAAGATTGCTGGTTTGAAGATGTGTGAAAGCTTCAATCTTCAGTATGGCACGAACTATATCGCTGTGATGCCTACCAACCTTTATGGTCCGAATGATAATTTCCATTTGGAAAACAGTCATGTTCTTCCTGCCATGATTCGCAAGATTCATCTGGCTAAATGTTTAAACGAAGATGACTGGAAGGCCGTTCGTAGAGACCTTGACTTGCGTCCTGTGGAAGGTGTGACCGGTAGTGAGTCTGATGCTGGAATATTGGATAAATTGGCAAAATTTGGTATTACTCCTGAATCGGTTACACTTTGGGGTACCGGTACACCTATGCGTGAATTCTTATGGAGTGAAGAGATGGCTGATGCGAGCGTTCATGTACTGTTGAACGTTGATTTCAAAGATACTTATGTTACAGGCAGTAGAGACATTCGTAACTGCCATATCAATGTTGGCACAGGTAAGGAAGTTAGTATCCGTGAAGTTGCCGAAATAATTATGAAGGAAATTGGCTTTAAAGGTATCCTTCTTTGGGATAGTTCAAAGCCTGATGGTACAATGCGTAAATTAACAGATGTATCGAAGTTACACAGTTTAGGCTGGCATCATAAGGTTGAGATTGATGAAGGAATCGAGCGTCTTTATAAATGGTATTTGAAAGGTGTCTAAATTTTATAATTTATATATTATGGAAAAATTAAACGGAAGGAATGTTTTAATACTGTTGTTGATCCTGCTTCTTACAGCCTGCCAGTCTTACAAAAAAGTACCTTACCTGCAGGATGCTGAAGTGGTACTGTATAGTACCCAGAACGAGCAACTGTATGATGCAAAGATCATGCCCAAAGACTTGCTGACGATTGTAGTGTCGTGTACCAGTCCTGAACTGGCTGCGCCTTTTAATTTGACAGTGGCTACACAGAGTAATGCTGCTTTGAATTATACGACTACTCAGCCAGTCCTACAACAATATCTAGTGGATAATGAGGGAAATATTAACTTTCCGGTATTGGGCGAACTTCATGTGGGCGGATTGACAAAGAAGGCAACTGAACAGATGATTGTAGAAAAGTTGAAACCTTATATAACAGAGACGCCTATTGTAACGGTACGTATGGTGAATTATAAGATTTCCGTGATTGGAGAAGTTGCCCGTCCCGGTACGTTCACGATTTCCAATGAAAAGGTGAACATCTTGGAAGCTTTGGCTATGGCAGGTGATATGACCGTATATGGTCTGCGTGATGATGTTAAGCTGATACGGGAGAATGCCAATGGCAAACAGGAAATTATTCCTTTGGATCTGAATAAAGCGGAGACTATCCTTTCTCCTTATTATTATTTGCAACAGAATGATATTATTTACGTAACTCCGAATAAGGCAAAAGCTCGAAATTCGGATATCGGAACTAGTACAAGTTTGTGGTTCTCTGCTACTTCGATCCTTGTTTCTATTGCCAGTTTATTGTTTAACATCTTGAAATAAAAAGAAAGAGTTATGAAGGAAGAAAATAAAAACGGGAAAGGACCTGAAATGACTGAGGATCAGATTGATTTCCGGGCGCTTCTTTTTAAATATATCATTCACTGGCCCTGGTTTGTAGGTGCGGTGTTGCTATGTTTTGTTGGCGCGTGGTTTTATTTGCATTGGGCTACCCCCATTTATAATATTTCCGCTACAGTTCTGATAAAAGACGAGAAGAAGGGTGGAGGTGCAGGACTTTCTTCGGAATTGGAGGATATGGGTTTAAGCGGCCTGATGACTTCCTCTAAAAATATTGATAATGAGTTGGAGGTTCTGCGTTCGAAAACCCTGGTAAAAGAGGTGGTTAATCAGTTGGGACTGTATATAACTTATAAAGATGAGGATGAATTTCCTGCTAAAGGTCTATATAAGACATCTCCGGTGCAGGTAAGCTTGACACCTCAAGAGGCTGAAAAATTGAATGCACCGATGATGGTGGAAATGACTTTACAGCCTGAAGGTAGTATGGATGTGAATGTGACTGTGGGTGAGAAGGGTTATCAGAAACATTTTGAAAAGCTGCCTGCTATTTTTCCGACTGATGAAGGTACATTGGCTTTCTTTCAGGAAGTTGATTCGGTAACTTTACAGAATGGAACGAAAGCTCCTCGGATAGAGAAGAACGTACGTCATATAACTGCGACAATAAATAAACCGATGAGAGTGGCAAAAGGCTATTGTAACAGTCTGTCTATTGCTCCTACCTCTAAAACGACTTCTGTTGCTGTGATTTCATTGAAGAACTCCAGTTTGCAGCGTGGACAGGATTTTATCAACCAGTTGCTTGAGATGTATAATCGCAATACGAACAATGATAAAAACGAAATCGCTCAGAAGACGGCTGAGTTTATCGATGAACGTATTGGCATTATCTCAAAAGAATTGGGTAGTACGGAAGCTAATCTGGAGACTTTCAAGCGTGATGCCGGTATCACGGATTTGACAAGTGAAGCTCAGATCGCCTTGGCCGGTAATGCTGAGTATGAAAAGAAGAGCGTAGAGAACCGTACTCAAATCAGTCTGGTGAATGACTTGCGTAAGTATTTGCGAGGCAATGAATACGAAGTATTGCCGAGTAATGTGGGTTTGCAGGATGCCGCCTTGATTGGAGCTATTGAACGTTACAACGAGATGTTGATGGAACGTAAACGCCTATTGCGTACATCAACAGAGAATAACCCTACGATTGTGAATTTGGATACAAGTATCCGTGCCATGAAAGCTAATGTACAGGCTACCCTTGAAGGAACCTTGCAGGGGTTGATGATTACCAAAGAGAGTCTTGACCGTGAAGCGAGCCGCTACTCTCGTCGTATCAGTAACGCTCCGGGACAGGAACGTGCTTATGTAAGTATTGCCCGTCAGCAAGAAATCAAAGCAGGATTGTATCTGATGCTGTTACAGAAACGTGAAGA
>ULOL01016072.1_pt1 | contig 24903 bp, 20 predicted proteins | sample 1952611 | NCBI WGS metagenome assembly ULOL01 (sample SAMEA4835604, study PRJEB28245) | human gut metagenome | biome: gut microbiome; material: fecal sample | place: Denmark | collected 2008 | reverse complement strand
TGTTCCCTAAGATGGATAAGGTTATATGGATGGATAATGGAAAGGCAATAGTTGGAACACACGAAGAGATTATGTTACAGTGTCCGCAGTACAGGAAGCTGTATGAAAATGTCAGCACACAGATGAGGTAGACGTGGCTGGACATACAGAAAAAGGTACATTACAAAATAAAAATACCAACGAAAATAAGAAAAAGGAGTTGGATAATATTGAGTAGTAATAATGTAAACAGCACAGAAGCCAATAATTATAATATTAATAACGTTGATAATAAGAAAATGAATAACAAGAATTCACACAACGTAGTTTCAATAATATTACATACTATAATAAAGAGAAAATGGCTTTCTCTTGGAATTATAATTTCAGTATGTGGTGCGGTTATAACAGCTCTTTATCCACCACTTGTACTTGGAAAAATAGTAGATACACTCACAACAGGAAGTCAGATGCCTGTATATTTAGTGTTTGTTTATATGGCATTTACAGTTATTACAGGTCTTATGGAAGCCACAAGAGAAGGGCTTCTTACAGTATTTGGGCAGAAGATAACACACGCACTTAGAAGTGGACTTATGGAGCATTTTGTAAGACTTTCTACTGACTCACTTAATAAGCAGGAGCCAGGTGCTGTTGTATCAAGGTTTGTAGGTGATGTTGATACAGTTGAGAACCTTTTTACATCGGGAATTGTAAGTATGTTTGCAGATGCGTGTAAGATAATAAGTATTCTTGCAGTTATCTGGTTCAGAAATAAAGGACTTGCAACAGTGCTTATGGTGCTTCTTCCATTTTTATTCTGGTTTACAAGACATATACAGAAGAATATGCTTGATGCCCAGTTAAAAAATAGACGAGCAGTCAGCCGTGCTTCAGGACATGTACCGGAAACACTTCACAATATCCGTACGATCCATAATCTTGGCAAGGAGAAGTATATGGAGAAAAGATACGATGAATATATAAGCGACAGCTACAAAGCTATGGAAAAGACCAACTTCTACGATGCCGTATATTCACCGGTTATTCTTATATTAAATGCAGTTGTAGTGGCGGTGGTTATGTTGTTTTCAGCCTCAGGCAATGCCAAAGTCCTTACACTTTTTGGTATGTCAGCAGGTACAGCAGTAGCAGTTATTAACTATATATCACAGATATTTTCACCAGTTGAAAGTCTTGGAATGGAAATCCAGACGATACAGTCAGCAATTGCGGGCGTGAGAAGAATAAATGAATTCTTTGAACTTCCAGTACTAGATAATAATGAAGAATTACAGGCAGAAAAGACATTTGATAGTAAAAATGATACACCTTATGTCCAGTTCAATGATGTAACGTTCGGATATGAGGCTGACCACACTGTAATAGTTGATAAGACATTTGTTGTAAATAGAGGAGAGCAGGTTACACTATCAGGAAGGACAGGTGCAGGTAAGAGTACAATATTCAAGCTGCTTTTAGGTCTGTATAAGCCACAGAAAGGTTCTATCCTTATAAATGATATGAATTCAGCCGCGATACCAGATAACAGAAAGAGAAAAATATTCGGTTATGTTGAGCAGTCATTTCATATGGTTCCGGGAACTATTAAAGACCAGATTACACTTTATGACAAGTCCATATCTGACGAAGCTGTTATCAAAGCGGCAAAGCTTACAGGACTTCACGATACAATTATGAACTTTGAAAATGGATATGATACCCAGTGTACACAGGAAGTGTTCTCGCAGGGACAATGGCAGTTGTTATCCATAGCAAGAGCTACAGCTGCCAACCCGGAGCTGCTTTTACTTGATGAGATAACAGCCAATCTTGATGCCAATACAGAAAGAGATGTTCTTACAGCACTTAAAGGTGTATCTGAAAACAGAACAGTTATATCAATATCACACAGGGTTACGGCAAGAACAGGACGTGTAATAAACTGTTAAATACAATATTTAATAATGACAATGCCGCCAGAATGTGATAATATTTTTCATATTGGGTAATTTAATGAATTAAAGTATATCAGGTGGACAAAGTGGAAGATATTATGTATAGCATTAACAGGCTGTTAAGCATTACGATTGGAAATAATAGGTCATATTTTGATGTGCAATATGTTAATATTGCTATATTGGTCTGGGGTTGTGTATTCTGCTTAATAGCAGGGGTGGGAATGATTTTAAGTAAGAATTTTGACCGCCGTAAGAGGCTGTGGATGATACTTTTGCAGTTTGCAACAGCTGTTCTGTTGCTCAGTGATGCAACCGCCTGTATATTCAGAGGTTGGACGGGTATATTTGGATATTGGATTGTAAGGATAAGTAATTTTATAGTATTTCTTGACAATAATATAATATTATATTTGTTCCACAGGTATGTGTGCAGTTTTATTTTTACGGAACAGGAAGAAAGAACTTTAAAAAGAGCAACATTTATAAATATACTGTGTGCCGTGGCAGTAGCTCTGGTTATTATTTCACAGTTTACAGATTTGTATTACTATTATGATGCACAGAATGTATATCATAGAAGTGAAGGTTTTATAATATCTATTTTTATACCTGTAACAGGAATGATGGTAGAGATGTCATTTTTGATAGAATACAGAAAGAAATTAAGCAATATTACAATTTCTTCACTCGGTTCATATATTATTCTTCCAATTGTAGCGGCAATAATACAGTTCTACTTTTATGAAATTTCGCTGATTGATATAGCTATATGTAATTCAATGATAGTTATGTATATAACTGTTATTGGTGAACAGAACAGGAAACTTGACAATCTGGAACAGAAGCAGATTAAGACAGAGGCTGAACTTGAAATATCTATGGTGCTTAACCAGTGTATAGCAGAACTGACAACTGAAGCGGATATTAACATAGCTATACATAATCTTCTTGCAATTATTAATAATTATTTTGGTGCGGACAGATGTTATATTTTTGAAAATAATTACGATGATAATACAATGGATAACACCTATGAGTATGTTGGTGATAGTATTACAGCAAAGAAGGATAAGCTTCAAAAGCTTTCAATGAATATTGTAAGTTTATGGATGGAGAATTTTAAAGAGGAAAAGCCATATTATATAGCAGATGTCAGCAAGCAAAAGGAAGAACCTGTATACAATATGTTGCATGAACAGAATGTAGACAGACTTCTTGCAGTGCCATTAAAAAGAGATGGAAATATAATTGGATTTCTTGGAGTGGACAATCCGGTTAATCATTACGAGGATATGGCATTATTGTCTTCTATACAATATTTTGTTACTAATAGTCTTGAAAAGCGTGTGCAGCAGGATAGGATGCGTTATTTAAGTTACAGGGATATGCTTACAGGTTTGTACAATCGTAACAAATATATAAGCATTGTTAAAGCGGCTAAAGACCAGATACTTAAAAATGTCGGAGTTGCTTACATAGATCTTAATGGTCTGAAAGCAATTAATGATAATTATGGACACTCTAAGGGTGATAAGTTCATATGTACAGCAGCAGACACATTCAAAATGGTATTCCCGGATAATTCTTACAGGGTAGGTGGGGATGAATTTGTAATTATAGAGCAGAATATTGAGCGTGATAAATATGAAGAAAGAATTACAGCCTTGAAAAATATAATGCAGGATAAACAAGTAAGCATATCCATAGGAGTTCTGTGGAGAGAGTATGTTGACGATTTAGAAGAATTATTAAAGGCGGCAGATAAGCTTATGTATATGGAGAAAGAGATGTATCATAAGAACAGAGAATAAAGTTAAAATAAAAGGGATTTGGGATACACCTTCCAAATCCCTTTTGTGTTCTTTTTGTGCTGTTAAGGGATTTATATTAAAAGTTATGATGGGTATGTATCCCCAGCACAAATACAATTATAAAATGTTGTTAAAACAGCATAAAATGCTTGTTACTTTGAAACAAATGCTTGTTGTTTGTTATATTGATTGTTATAGTCAGACCATATTAATCAATGCCATTTGATATTTGAATTCAGTGTTAATATCTTAGGCAGGAAAAGAGGTATAATATGGCTGGAAAGAAATTTATTAACGCAAAGTTAAAAGGATATAATGAATTACAGGAAATACTTGTTGAGGACGGAGTATTTAAGGCAATTGCACCACATATAGATGTAGATAGTGATTGTGAAATTGAGGATTTGGGAGGCAAGCTTACACTGCCACCATATGTTGACCCACATATTCATCTTGATTATGTATTCACAGCAAGAAAGCAGGGCGCAGCTAACGGAACAGGAACATTATTTGAAGGAATTCAAAGGTGGAGTGAAACTAAATCAGATTTAACAATTGATGAGATAAAGGCAAGAGCAATAAAGGCAGTTAAAATGGAGGTGTCACACGGTGTCCAGTTCATAAGAACACACGCTGATGTAACTGACCCTAACCTCACAGCCTTAAAGGCACTTCTTGAATTAAAGGAAGAATTAAAAGATATTGTAACAATCCAGATTGTATCATTTCCACAGGAAGGAATGTATTCTTACAAAGATGGCGACAAGCTTGTTGAAGAAGGACTTAAAATGGGTGCTGATTGTGTAGGTGGTATTCCACATTTTGAGTATTGCAGGGAATTTGGTGAGAAATCAATCCATAAGGTTGTTGAATTAGCTGTGAAGTATGACAAGCTTATTGATGTACACTGTGATGAGAGTGATGACCCAATGAGCAGGTTTGTGGAGCTTCTTACAGCACTTTCAATTGTTGAAGGAATCGGACCTAAGACAACAGCAAGCCATACCTGTTCATTAGGTTCAGTAGATAACAGCTACGCATTCAGAATGATGAAGAATTTTAAGAAAGCAGGACTTAACTTCATTTCCTGCCCAACAGAGAATATATATCTTCAGGGCAGACAGGATACATATCCTAAGAGAAGAGGTCTTACAAGAGTTAAGGAATTATATGAAAATGGAATAAATGTATGCTTTGCACAGGATTCAATTCAGGATCCTTGGTATCCGGCAGGCAATGGCAATCTTATGAATGTGCTTGATAATGGTATACATATAGCCCAGATGATGTCATTTGAGGAAATGGATAACTGCCTTGACCTTATAACTGTTAATGGTGCTAAGACTATGAACATATCAGACATATATGGAATTGAGGCAGGAAAGCCAGCTAACTTTATTGTTGTCGATGCCAGGAGCGAATTCGAGGCAGTATGCGAAAGAGCCGATGTTGTTGCAAGTGTCCGTAATGGTGAATATCTGTTTAAGAAAGCACCAGTGGTTTTCGAGGCTTTGAGTGAATTTATGGCATAGATAAAGAGTGAATTATGATATAATATGACTACTTCGTAGTCACTTAGAAGTTTCTTCGAAACTTCGGATGCGTGAAAAAGCAACGCAGGGCATATGATATAATGAGCACAAAAGTGCTCATCTTAAAAGTTCCTTATGGCACTATAAATAATTATAACAACATAATATAGGAGCAGCAATATGTTTCAATGTAAAGATCTTCTCACTCTCCCCTCAATGGCGAAAGCCAGAATAATAGCAGGAAAGAGTGGTTTGTCTAATAGAATAAGGTGGGTATATAAGCCTGAGAATATGAATTTTGCGAAGTGGGTAAAGGGACAGGAGCTTTTGATTATAAGCACGCCTGTTATACAGAGTAAGGATTTTGACCTGCAAGCAGTTATTAAGAAAGCTAAGAAGCTTGATATGGCAGGTGCATTGCTTCTTGTTGGCGATAAGTACATTGCCAGTATAGACAGTACAATAATATCCTATTCCAATCTTAACGATTTTCCGATATTTGTCATATCAGGTGAAATTCCTCTTGTTGACATTTTTGAAGAAATCGGACACGCTATTGCGTATAATAAAGACTCAGATGTATTAAGTGATGATATTCTTTCAGGAATTATATTTGGAAAGGACATCAATATAGAAGCATTTTCTATTAAATTTGAAGAAGCTGGCTATGACATCAATGGTAATAACCGTATGTTTATGATTAATATTCATTCAGATAATAAGATAGAGAATTTTGATTATGATTTCATTATGAATAAGCTGAGGGACAGTTTTGCACAGAATAATGGAAGTCTGATTTTATCAAGATATGCTAATAACATAGTTGGCTGTTTTAATTGTTTGGAAAATGCTGATGATACACACGGTCTTATTAATCAATCTTACGAAGCATTATCTGAATATGTGCAGGGCAGGTATACGGATATAAAGCTTGTTATGGGAATTGGACGTGAATATAATGGAATATCACATTTGCAGAAAAGTTTTACGGAGGCTTCAAGGTGTGTAATCCTTTCGGAGAAGATACAGCTTAATGGAAGTGTGTTCTGGTATGAAGAAATGGGAATATATAACCTGTTCTCTGAATTTGGAGATAAAAAGCTTATACAGGACTTTGTTGACAGTACATTAGGCATAATTATTGACTATGATAAGGAGAATAATACTAATCTTTTACAGACGTTAAAAGCGTACCTTTGGAACAATAACAGCCTGCTTCACGCTTCTGAACAGTTATTTACGCATCGTAATACAGTAAAGTACAGAATACAGAGAATAACTGAGCTTACGGGCAGGAATTTTGATGATGCGATGACACGTCTGGAGTTTATGAATGCTTTGATATGTCTTGAGGTAAGATAGATATTTGTGCTGTGAGAACAAATGAAGTAATACAAGATTGTTATTAGAAGTCATAACAATAAAATATTTATAAAAGAATGTTGAAGTATATATGTCTTAGTGATATATTCTTGAACATAGACAAGAAGCAAAGGGGCTTCTGCTAATGGTAATATTAGCGGAAGCCCCTTTTTGTGTATTAGTAAAAATGTTAATCTAACTGGCAGTAAAGGCTGAAATAGAAATTACTAAAGCACATTCATTGTTTATCTTGCGGTATATAAAATGTACCGCTGGACGCGTCAGATATTAATAAATATTTATATAACAGGAGGAAATGATTATGAGCTACGGTCTTATAGCAGTAATAATTGTAATCGGTATTGTCATAGGTGCTATAGCTACTAAGAAATGTGAGCCATTTCTTATAGGCGGTTCAATTATAGGAGCAATATTTTTATATAAGCAGGATTTTATAACCGAATGGGTTAATACACTTGAAGGTGTTATGAGTGATGAAGCATACTTAATACTTGTATGTGGTTTGTTTGGAAGTATAATAGCACTTCTTACAGCCTCTAAGGGACATTTTGGATTTGCAAAGATTGTTTCAAAGATATGTAACAGCGAAAGAAAGACTTTATTCACAACATTTATATTAGGTGTAATTATATTTATTGATGATTATCTTAATGTATTATCAATAGGTACAGCAATGAAGAAAGTATATGATAAAGTAAAAGTACCAAGAGAAGCACTTGCATATCTTCTGGATAGTACAGGTTCACCAGTCTGTGTTATGTTCCCATTCTCATCTTGGGCAGCATATTTTGGAGCTATCTTTTTCGCACAGGAGAGTGTTCAGGCACTTGGTGCAAAGACCTGGATGGGAGCTTATATAAAAGCAATTCCATTTTGTATATATCCAATAGTTGCATTACTTATTGTAATTCTTTTCTCAGCAGGTGTATTTCCTAAGCTTGGCGGAATGAAGAAGGCTTATGAAAGAGTTGCAACAACAGGTAAGGTTTACAGTGATGCAAGTAAGAAGTACAATATGGACGATGGCGAAGGTGAACAGGACGGCAACATATTTAATTTCCTTGTTCCAATGCTTGTACTTGTAGTTGTAGCCTGCGTTACAGGTAACCTTGTAGTAGCACAGATTATATGTCTTGCAGTAACACTTGTTATGTATCTTGCAGAAAAGCTGATGACATTTACAGAATACTGGGATAATTTCGTAAAAGGATTTGCAGATATGCTTCCTATTATAATTCTCCTTATAGCAGCACTTACATTCCAGACAATTGCAAACCAGATGCAGATGACAGAGTTCTTCATAGATATTACACAGCCAATATTATCAGCAAAGATTTTCCCAATGCTTGCATTTATCATTACTGGTATATTAGCATTTATGATAGCCAATGCGTGGGGCGTATGTACACTTGTTGCACCAGTTCTTCTTCCACTTGGTGCAAGTGTAGGAGCCAATGCAATACTTATAATGGCAGCAATTCTTTCAGGTTGTGCATTTGGTAATCACGCCTGCTTCTACTGTGACACAACAGTTCTTGCTTCACAGGGTTCAGGTATTGATAACTTTGACCACGCGGTATCACAGCTTCCATATGTACTTATAGGAGCTGGAATAAGTATAATTGGTTTCCTTGTATTAGGATTTGTTATGTAAAATGTGTTAGTTTTATAAAATGTATATAGGAATTATAAGAATAATTTCAGAATGGAGGCAGTTATGAGTGATAAGAAATATGTTGTTACAATAGCAAGGCAGTTTGGCAGCCTTGGACGTCCAATAGCCAAGCTTATGAGTAAGAAGCTTGGAGTTGAATATTATGACAGGGATATAGTGGAGCAGGCAGCTAAGAAGCTTAATCTTCCAGTATCACAGATAGATGAACTTGAAGAAAAGGTTAAGAAGACATCAACTAATTCATATAAGAGAATGATGTATCCTCTTGGAACACAGTCAAGCACAGAGCAGGACAGAATATTTGAAGCCCAGCAGAATATTATGAAATTCTTAGTTGAGAGAGAAAGCTGTATAATAGTTGGACGTTGTTCAGATTTTGTCCTTTCTGATGAAGAAAATGCGGTGCATATATACATTTATGCTCCATATGAACAGAGAGTTAAGAACTGTGTGAATGATCTGCATTTAAGCGAAGAAGAAGCCAAGAAGATGATAAGGTCAGTAGATGAGGCAAGAGATAATTACCATATGCACTATGCAGGATTTCTTCCATCAGACCCTAAGCACAAGACTATAATGATAGACAGCAGCTCTCTGGGCGTTGAGGGTACAGCTGAGTATCTTGTGGATTTTATTCAGAAGAAATTTGATTTAAAAACATATACGCTTGACTAAGTATGTGTTATCATATGCGTAATCTAAACATTTATGGCTTACAATAGTTAATTTAATGAGTTAATAAATGTAACCAATAGAAAGAGCATATCAGGATAACCCTATGAAGATGAGTGTAGAACAGGCATATAAAATATTAGCAGTACCCCGGTCTGCTGATATAAAAGCGATTAAGAAAAAATATAGAAAACTGATGTTAAAGGTGCATCCCGATTCATTAAAGTCAGGGAAGAATACATATCAATATAGTGCGCAGGAGATTAATGAGGCATATTCAATTATTATTAAGAATTTATCTGATAATAAAATGTCCGGTTATTTCAATAATTCCAGCGATGATAATTATTCATCAGAGTACACATATGATGGAGAATATTATCAGGACTATAATTCATATGCTTCCGATGGCGGTAATTGGGATGCACCTGTTAATGATAATGCGTATACAAGCCGTAATATATATCATTATGCAGAAGGTGCAAGAGGAAATATTACCGGAAGCTTTGTTATAGCAAAAGGCAAATATATCTGGACGATAGAAGAAGATTTTACATTATTCATAAAGAGTATATCAGAAAGCAGTGATAAGCTTTTATCAGGTATAGATAACAGAAGGAAAGGAAGCATATCGGATACAAGAAGGGCAGTTATAAAAGCACAGCTTGCATATCTTTTAGCCCAGCAGTATATAGATGCAACCTACACACTTAATGAACTTATCACACCGGTAAAGCAGAATAATGCACAGATATTTTATATAGACTCAATGCTTGAAATACAAGCTAATGCCCCATTTTTACGGGCAGGTATGACACTATACCCACAATCACTTAAAAATCACCGTCTATATTTAAAGACTAAATCGGGAAATGCCGCAGGCTATATATCATTCAGGGACGACAGGCTATATTACATAATAATTCCACTTCTTGAACAAAAAAGAGCACAGGTAAAAGTCCAGATTGCCACCAGGCAGGATAAGAACAACACAAGACACAATGTGAAATACAAGAATCTTGACTTTTGGATAAAAATTTCTGATAATAATTCAGGAACATTTCCTGAAAGCATAAATATGCAGATTGAGGAAATACTTACTAAATATTCTAAAATGTAATTGGAGGACAATCAATGAATAGACATATAGATAAAGCAATGCAGTTAAGAAATGAAACCCCGATGGTAAGCAACTGTGCCCAGACAATAATGAGAGCCTACGCCGATGAATTAGGAATGACCGAACAGCAGGCAGCAGCAATAGGCTGTAACTTTGGTGGCGGAATGAAATGCGGCGGCACTTGTGGAGCAATAACAAGTGCCCTTATGGTATTAGGTGCAAAAGGAATAGACTCCCCAGCCGTAATAACAGAATTCAGAAAAAGAATAGCCGCCAACCACGATGGCTTAACAGATTGCGTAGACCTTCTAAGAAACAACGCCCGGAAAGGCGGAGTAAAGAAGGAACATTGCGATAATATGATAAAAGAGTCCATAGAATTAATAGACGAAATCACCAATAAAGAAGATTAATGTTGCAAAATATTTCAACAAGTGATATAGTAATAAACAATTAAATAAAAAACAAATAGAGTGAATTTCAAAGAGTTCACGAAGGGGAGCACCACCACCGGCGCTTCCTTTCGTGAACTCTTTTTTGCGTGAGTAGCGATGAGAATACACTAACAAAGACACTTGCCGAACTCTGCTTGCAGAAGTGAGCAAGAGGCTTTGTTAGCGTATTCGAGGAGCACCGCGACAGTGACAGAGCGAAGCTCTGGAACGCGCTACTCACGCAAAAACAGTGGAGGGACGCCACCCAGCAAACCTTATCCCCTCAGTCAGCAACTCCCAGACAGAGGAAGCGAAGCTTCCAAGTGTCGTCCGACAAAGCTAATTCCCCTTCCCACGTCAGCGACCCGCAGACAGAGGAAGCAAAGCTTCCAAATGTCGTCCGTCCTCCCCAAAAAAAATTCACTCTCTCAATCCCCAAAGAAAGAAGGACCAGCAATGATAACAATAAAATTCAACGGCAAACCCACCCAAATCCCTACATCAACCCCAATCACCACCTTCCTCACCACCCACAACTACAACCCGATCCATGTAGTAGTCGAACTCAACGAGGTCATAATCCCGAAAGACTCCTACCCCACCACAACCCTGTCACCCGATGACACCTTAGAAATCCTGACATTTATGGGCGGCGGTCAATAACCTTCCGTTATTAACCCCACCCCACCCAACAACCCTTACCAATAAATAACCAAAAAGAAAAGAGGACAAAACAATGAACAACAACGACACATTCAAATTAGGAAAATACGAATTTACATCAAGATTTATCTTAGGCTCAGGAAAATATTCCCTTGAATTAATAGACGCCGCCGTAAAACAGGCAGAAGCACAGATAGTAACACTTGCACTAAGAAGAGCCAACGATGGCGGAATTGCCAATATTCTTGATTATATTCCAGAAAATGTAAAGCTTCTCCCTAACACATCAGGTGCAAGAAATGCAGAAGAAGCTGTAAGAATTGCAAGACTTTCAAGAGAATTATGCCACAGTGATATGGTTAAGATAGAAGTTATAAGAGATACTAAATATCTTCTTCCAGACAACTACGAAACAGCTAAAGCAACAGAGATACTTGCCAAAGAAGGCTTTGTAGTAATGCCATATATGTATCCAGACCTTAATGCAGCAAGAGATATGCAGAATGCAGGAGCTGCCTGTATTATGCCGCTTGCAGCACCAATTGGTTCTAACAGAGGTGTATGCACTAAAGATTTTATACAGATACTTATTGACGAAATTGACCTTCCAATTATTGTAGATGCAGGTATAGGTCGTCCATCACAGGCATGTGAAGTTATGGAAATGGGTGCAGCTGCGGTGATGGCTAATACAGCTATAGCGACAGCAGGAGATATTCCAGCGATGGCATCAGCATTTAAGAATGCAATAAATGCAGGACGTGAAGCTTATCTTTCAGGCCTTGGAAGAGTAAAGAAGGACGGTGCAAGTGCATCATCTCCATTAACGGGCTATATACACGAATAATAATGCAATAGATTACAGAAACGAGGATAATTATGAGCGACAGCAAAGATATGCACATCAATGAAAGTATATTGAGTGATGAAATAAGAGAAGATTTGAAGAAAAACAGAACTAACCATATGGAATATCTTCCAGATATGGAAGTACTTGAGTCAGATATACAGCAAAAAGTTATAGATGCTATGAACAATTATGACTACGATAAATATACAGCAAAGGATGTTCTTAATGCTATCAATAAAAGCAACAGGACACCAGAGGATTTTGCTGCTCTTTTATCACCAGCTGCACTTCCATATCTTGAACAGATGGCAGAGGCAGCCAAGGATGAGAAAGAAAGACATTTTGGTAATTCTATATGCTTTTTTACACCTATATATATTGCTAATTACTGCGAGAATTACTGTATATACTGTGGTTTTAACTGCCACAACAAGATTAAGAGAGCCAAACTTAATGCACAGGAAATAGAAGAAGAGATGGAAGCAATTGCAAGGTCAGGCTTGCAGGAGATACTTATTCTTACAGGTGAAAGTAAGAAAATGTCAAGTGTGGAATACATAGGAGAAGCCTGTAAAATAGCAAGAAAATATTTCAAGGTTGTTGGACTTGAAGTATATCCTATGAATTCAGATGAGTATGCTTATCTTCATAAATGTGGTGCTGACTATGTAACTGTATTTCAGGAAACCTACAATTCAGACAAATATGAGACACTTCATCTTGCAGGACATAAGAGAGTATTCCCATACAGGCTTAATGCACAGGAACGTGCATTAAAGGGAGGTATGAGAGGAGTTGGTTTTGCTGCACTTTTAGGACTTGATGATTTCAGAAAAGATGCTTTTGCTACAGGTATGCACGCATATTTATTACAGCGCAAATACCCACAGGCAGAGATAGCATTTTCTTGTCCAAGATTACGTCCAATAATCAATAATGACAGAATTAATCCTAAAGATGTACACGAAGCACAGTTATTGCAGGTCGTAACAGCATACAGATTATTTATGCCATTTGCCAGTATAACAGTATCTACAAGAGAGTGTGCACGTGTGCGTGATAATCTTATGAATATAGCGGCAACTAAAATATCAGCAGGTGTAAGTACGGGCATAGGAAGCCATTCAGAAGATATTGAAGAAAAAGACAGAGGCGATGAGCAGTTTGAAATATCAGACGGAAGAGATGTTAAGCAGGTATATGATGACCTTGTAAAAATCGGACTTCAGCCAGTTATGAGTGACTATATATACTGTGGCTGATTAAGATTAAGGAGATTAGGAATTATGCAGGACGTGATTGCAATTACTAACCGCAGGCTTTGTGACAGACCATTTTTAGAACAGATAGAAAGAGTATGCAAGCTTTATCCAGCAGCTGTTATTCTAAGAGAGAAGGATCTAAGTGATGCTGAATATGCTGCACTTGCTGCAGATGTGTATTCGGTCTGTAAGAAATATAACGTAAGACTGATATTGCATACTTATGTTGCAGTGGCAGAAAAGACTGGCATTAATGCTATACATTTGTCAATTGATAATCTAAGAAAATATCATAGTCAGCTTAAAGATAGTAATGTAGCTATAAAAGGTTGTTCAATCCATTCCGTTCAGGAAGCTGTCGAAGCGGCAGAACTTGGTGCTTCATACATTACGGCAGGACATATATATAGTACGGATTGTAAAAGAGGTGTTCCACCAAGAGGTCTGGAATTTCTGAAAGCAGTATGCGAAAATGTTAATATTCCAGTATATGCCATTGGTGGAATTAACATAGATGGCAGCCGCAGGCAGGAAGTACAAGAGTGTGGTGCAAAGGGAAGCTGTATTATGTCTGGAATGATGAAGGCATAAATAAAAACAAAGCTTGCATAATAATATTATAAAAATAATATAGTAAAAATAAGTTGACTTTTTGATAGAAAATGATACACTAATATTAGTAGTTGTTACTATTATTGGTGTATCATTTTTGATTTAAATCCAATAATGAGCGTGATTTATCAAATGGATATTATGTACATATAAAATATTAAACAAGTAACAGTATATAATGACAATATTAATTTAATGTAATTTGAATAGAGGAGTTACAATATGGCAACAGTAAAAAGAAGCAGACAAAGAGATGCAATCAGGAGCTTTTTGATGTCAAGAAAAGACCACCCTACGGCAGAGGTTGTGTATGATAATGTCAGTAAAGAGTTTCCTAACATAAGTCTTGGAACTGTATACAGAAATCTTACATTCCTTGTAGACAATGGAATGGCTATGAAAGTGCCGTGTAGTGATGGTTCGGTGCATTTTGACGGCAACGTGAACCCACACTACCATTTTCAATGTGTCAATTGTGGCAAAGTTATGGATTTGAACTTTGACTCACGGGAAGTTGAGAAGAATTTTAATGAAGCGGCGGCAAAGAATTTTGATGGTACAATCCGGGGAAATGTGACATTCTTCTATGGAGAATGTCCTGAGTGTATAGATAAGTAAAAATATTAATAGGAATTATTACTATTTTGCTTGACAAAGGAAATAAACAGTGTTATATTAAACTCACAAACAGTAATAATTACTATTTTTAATAAATTAAACAAGAAAAGGAGATTAAGATTATGAAGTATGTATGTACAGTATGCGGTTATGTTTATGAAGGAGAGTCACTTCCAGCAGATTATGTCTGTCCAGTATGTAAGGCACCAGCAGACAAGTTCTTAGCTCAGGGAGATGACAAGGTATGGGCTGCTGAGCACGTTGTAGGAGTTGCTAAGGGAGTAAGCGAAGATATTATTGAAGATTTAAGAGCTAACTTCAATGGTGAATGTTCAGAAGTTGGTATGTATCTTGCTATGGCTAGAGTTGCTCACAGAGAAGGTTATCCAGAAGTAGGTCTTTACTATGAAAAGGCAGCTTGGGAAGAAGCTGAACACGCAGCTAAGTTCGCAGAGCTTCTCGGTGAAGTTGTAACAGACAGCACTAAGAAGAACCTTGAGATGAGAGTAGAAGCAGAAAATGGAGCAACAGCAGGTAAGGTTGACCTTGCTAAGAGAGCTAAGGCTGCTAATCTTGATGCAATCCACGACACAGTTCATGAGATGGCTAGGGATGAGGCTAGACATGGTAAGGCATTTGAAGGTCTTTTAAAGAGATACTTCGGTTAATCATAAGCTGGTATATGAGTAGTATACAGTATCAGAATTAATGGTACAGTTAATTGGATAGCTTATATTAATCAATAGATTAATAAGGTATTATTACTGCCGTCAGTATTACACTGGCGGCAGTTTTTATATAATAGGGAATTTAATGTCATAAAATTCTATATTAAGTTTCATTAAAACATTAAATGCCAGCGTGACATTTTCTCCAATATGTGATATTGTATATTCAATTAAGAGTTTCGTAGAAAATGGTCGAATAATAATGAAGAATAAAAGCTTGTTTCTTGCAAGTTAAACAAGTGCTGTTGGTGTACAGTGCTGGAATGGAGAACTTCAATGGAGAATGATTTAGAGCTGGAAGACAGAATACTTACAATGCTGTCAACCCAATATGAGGGGATTTATCAGATTGATATTGATAATGATAGTGTTCTATGTATTTATAATAGGGGTAATAAGTTTAAGAAAGACAGTAATGTAGAGTTAGAACAGTGGGTTCAAACAATGATTGACAGGTGTCATTATGAGGACAGAGGCAGGCTGTTGGATTTAATATCAGTAGAGGCAGTTAAAGGCTTTGGCAGTAACGATGAGTTTAATAAAAAGCTTGATGTAAGGCTTATGTATGATGGTAAATATAAGTGGATATTAGTGACACTTATGTATGATAAGACATTTAACCAGATAACAGTGACAGGACGTGATGTATCACATAGATATGAATATGATGAGATAATAAAGCGTAAAAATGCTGAACTTAGAAAGCTTTTGCAGACAACAGAGCAGTATAAAGATGCACTTATGTCAGAGTCAATTGTTATGTATCAGGTTAATTTTTCAAAAGATACAATAGAAAATGGCATATATCAGCGAAAGAATAATAAAATGTATAGCGCACTCGATACAGTAGGTATTAGTACATCTAGTTCTTATGATGAATATTGCAGAAGGTGGCAGAAAAGGGTTTCCAAGGATACAATTGAAGATTATTTAAAGCTTGCAACGTCAAAGAAGATTATTGAACTATTTAATAATGGTAATACTATTGTATCTATTGATTACAGGACAATGGATACACAGGATACGGAGATGTGGATTGATAAGTCTATATATCTGTCAAAGGACAAGCTTACAGATGATATTTTAGGAATTATAAGCTTAAGAAATGTTACAGAAAGATATAGACAGGAATATTTGAAACAACGTCTGGAAAAGCAGGCATCACTTGACCTGCTTACAGGTCTTTATAATCACGTTACTGGAGAATTGCTTATAAAGAGCAGGATTGATAACAGCGCCCATATGTATTCGGCATTTGTTATATTTGATATAGACTCGTTTAAATTAGTTAATGATACATATGGTCATTATTTTGGCGACTGTGTTATACAATATGTTGCCAAGAGATTAGCAGAATGTACAAGGGAAGATCAGGATATAGCGATAAGGTATGGAGGCGATGAGTTTGTTGTATATATTGAATATAAAGACAGCGATAATATCGAAGATATCGTGAAGAGAATATTTAATTATGTAACAGATGAGTACGATGGTTATAAGATAAGCGTAAGTATGGGGATAAGCTTATCTGTTAATTGTGGTTTACATTATTATAATATGTACCAGTGTGCAGATAAAGCGTTATATGAAGCCAAGAAATCGGGACGTGGATGTTATAGGTTTTATTCTGAATAATAACAAGGTGTCACATAAAATGAATTATTTAATGTTAGTAAGGCAGTGAATAGTTCATTCGTGTGACACCATTATTTTTATAAGAGAATATTTATTATTATTAGATTTCTTCCACCAATATGTATTGCATTAAGTAATTATTTATAAGCATATTTCCTCAAGCAATTTTGCCGTAATAGCGACATCGTTCATAGATATTCCAGAGTAGTTGACAATTGCTATATGCGAATAATCATCAGGTGAATAGCTGTTTCCAGTTATATAGTCAGAAAGAAATGATATGAGAAGTCCTTTCTTGCTGGCTTTTTGCTTTAGCTGCTCATCAGTTAATTCTGTGTCGTATTTTAGGAGAAAATGCAGTCCCGAATTTTCCTCGTATATATTAATACGGTCTTTGATACTGCTTTTCATAAGCAGACCTATAAGATTATCCCTTATGTCACGGTAGTGATTGCGCATACGGTTAATGTGTTTATCAAGAAAGCCGTCTTCAATAAAATGTGCCAGAGTATATTGTTCAAAGTTAGATACTGTACAGGCATAGAAGCCAAGCTGCTGTTTGAAGCGTTCAAGGAGCGGCACAGGAAGAACCATATAACTAATTCTTATAGTTGAGGCAAGGCTTTTTGTAAATGTATTAAAATATATTACCTTGTCTGTGGCATCGATTGAAAAGAGTGATGGTATTGGCTTTCCCTGAAGTCGGAATTCACTGTCGTAGTCGTCCTCTATTATGTATCTGCCGTGCGAGTTGTTAGCCCATTGTAACAGACCATATCTTCTGCTTATAGATGTAACTATACCAGTAGGAAAATGGTGTGACGGAGATATCTGTATTATCTGGGAATTCGCAAGTCCAATGCTGTCAGGTATTACACCTTCATCATCCATATCAAGTGCGTTGACCTTGACACCTAATGAGCGGTATATATTTACGATTTTTCTGGAACTTGGATTTTCAAGTCCGTAGGCAAGGTCACGTCCAAGAAGCTGAACGATAAGCCCATATAAATATTCAGTTCCAGCACCAATAATAATCTGCTCAGGATTTACTGTAATTCCCCTGAATTCATATAGATGATGTGCAATGGCACGGCGCAGTTTCATAACGCCACCTGTGGGTGGAACATTGAGTGCATCATCGCCCTCATATGTAAGTACCTGACGCATAAGTTTTGCCCATACTGAAAATGGAAAATTATCTTTAGGGGTGTGGCTGTATACAAGGTTGACAGCTGCATTTTCCAGGGGAGCACCAGTATTTTCCAGGGAAGCACCAGCATTATTATTCACATTGTAAGGCTGGTTACTGCTTGAAATATTATTGAAAGCGGTATTCTTAAAAGAATGATTACCTGTGGTATTGTAATTATTATTAATCTCCGATACATAAAATCCCTTCTTAGGAAGTGAATATATGTAACCCTCTGCAAGAAGCTGTCCGTAAGCATTTTCAACAGTTACGACGCTTATTCCGTGATTTTTGGCAAAATCTCTTTTGGAAGGAAGCTTTGTATCGGGTGTTAATTTGCCGGATATAATATCATCTTTAATACAGGTGTACAGATATTCGTAAAGGCTTTTTTTGTTTCTATTATCAAAAGAATATGTAAGCATATATTTATCCTCGTTAAATAAGGCAGGTTTATGATTACTGACTTTATAATTAATCAAATGATTATTAAGAATAATAATATCAGATGAAATATAATAAATCAATGGACATAAGATATGATATATAATAAAATTACTGTGTATACAAATATTTATAATATGTATGGAGGCTTAGTTATGAGTGATTATATTATTTCGTGTTGTTCTACAGCAGATTTAACAGAGGAACATTTTAATAAGAGAGATATACATTATATATGCTTCCATTATGAGCTGGACGGAGCAGCTTATATGGATGATTTAGGGAAGACAATAAACTTGGATGATTTCTATAAAGCTATGTCGGAAGGAGCTGATACTAAGACATCACAGATAAATGTGGATGAATATGAGACATATTTTGAAGAATTCTTAAAAGAAGGAAAAGATATACTTCATCTTACACTTTCATCAGGCATATCCGGAACAATTAATTCTGCTAATATAGCGGCGGAAACACTTAAAGAGAAATATCCAGACAGAAAGATATATGTAATTGATTCACTTGCGGCTTCATCCGGATACGGGCTGCTTATGGATAAGGTTGCTGATTTAAAAGATGAAGGTATGGGTATAGATGAGTTAAAGGACTGGGTTATTGAGAACAGATTAAAGGTTAATCACTGGTTCTTTACGACAGATCTTACATTTTTTATAAAAGGTGGAAGAGTGTCAAAGGTGTCAGGTTTCGTGGGTAATCTTCTTAATATATGCCCGCTGCTCAATGTTAATTTTGAGGGAAAGCTTATACCTAGAGAGAAAATCCGTACTAAGAAGAAGGTTATTGCAGCAACTGTTGATAAGATGATTAATAATGCCGAAAATGGACTTGATTACGATGGAAAATGCTACATATCAATGTCAGCGTGCAGAAAAGATGCAGAAGCTGTTGCAAAGCTTATAGAGGAGAAATTCCCTAAGCTTAACGGCAGGGTGGAGATTAATAATATAGGTACAACAATAGGAAGCCACACAGGACCTGGAACAGTTGCATTATTCTTCTGGGGCAATAAGAGAGTTGACTAATATTGTGGTTGTATATACGGTTATTTATAGCAATAACAGCACAATAGAATTAAGTAAAATAAGAAAAGATAAATAGTATAAGAAAATAAAATATCAAAAGAGAATTAACAATCAGGAGAGAATTACAATGAATAGATTCGGATTTGGAGCGATGAGGCTTCCGTTAATCAATCCAGATGATAAACAGTCAATTGATATGGACGAGTTAAAGCGTATGGTTGATATATATATGGAAGCAGGATTTACATATTTTGATACTGCATTTCCGTATCACGACCAGATGTCAGAAACAGCGTTAAAGGAAGCTTTGGTTGACAGATATGACAGGGACAAGTATGTATTTGCCGATAAAATGCCTACAGTGCTTATAAAATCAGGTGAGGAGTATCCGTTATATTTTAATAAACAGCTTGAAAAGACAGGCGTTGGATATTTTGATTACTACCTTATGCACAATATGGGCAGGGACAGATATTATAATACGGACAAGTGGGGTGGATTTGAATTCGCTAAGAAGATGAAAGCCGAGGGTAAGATTAAGAATTTCGGATTCTCATTTCACGATGATGCACAGTTCCTTGATATGATATTAACCAATCACCCGGAAGTTGATTTTGTTCAGCTTCAGATTAATTATCTTGATTGGGAAAATGATATTATCCAGTCAAGGTTATGTTATGAAACAGCAAGAAGGCATAATAAGCCAATAGCTGTAATGGAGTCTGTTAAGGGCGGGACACTGGCGAATCTTCCAAAGGAAGCAGAGAATATTTTAAGGGAATATAACAAGGAAGCCTCGCCAGCTTCGTATGCTTTAAGGTTTGCAGCTAATCTTGATGGTGTGTTTATGGTGCTTAGTGGAATGAGCAATTGTGAGCAGGTGCTTGACAATACTAAGATTATGGCAAGACCTCAGCCGCTTAACGATAAGGAAAAGGAGCTTCTTAAAGAGGTTGTAGCAATAATTAACAAAAGAACAGCAATTCCTTGTACTTCCTGTGGATATTGTATGGAGGTATGTCCTAAGAATATTAATATTCCAGGACTGTTTGCACTTTATAATAATTATTGCATTAATGACAATTTTTCCAATATGTATTATCAGAGGCTTATATATAATAAGGGAAAGGCTTCAGACTGCATTAAATGTCACAGATGTGAGAAGAATTGTCCACAGCACATACATATACCGGACAATCTTGAGCTTATAGCAAAACTAGCCAAATAAAGCTTATATTGTAAGCTTATATGTTAAAAGGTGTTCACCAATTAAGATTATTGTGTTATAATCCAATCTTGATATTATTTAGAAAATGTGTATACTACACGGAAATGAGGGCAAATATGAGTATGAATATAGTATGTTTAGATCTTGAAGGAGTATTAGTTCCAGAAATCTGGATTGCATTTGCAAAGGAAAGCGGTATTCCAGAGCTTACAAGAACAACAAGAGACGAACCAGATTATGATAAGCTTATGAACTGGAGACTTGGAATTCTTAAGGAACATGGTCTTGGACTTAAAGAGATACAGGAAACTATTGCAAAGATAGATCCACTTCCAGGAGCTAAGGAATTCCTTGATAAGTTAAGAGAAACAACACAGGTTATTATTATTAGTGATACATTTACACAGTTTGCAGCACCTCTTATGAAGAAGCTCGGCTGGCCTACTATATTCTGTAATACTCTTGAAGTAGCTAAGGACGGAACAATTACAGGCTTTAAAATGCGTTGTGAACAGTCTAAGCTTTCAACAGTTAAAGCACTTCAGTCTGTTGGCTTTGAAACAATTGCCAGTGGTGACAGCCACAACGATTTAGGTATGATTCAGGCTAGTAAGGCAGGTTTCCTATTCAGAACAACTGACCAGATTAAGGCAGATTATCCACAGCTTGAAGCATTTGAAGAATATGATGACCTCTTTGAGGCAATAAAGAAGGCTTTATAATTAGAGAATGGAGATAAGTGCTTAGCCATGATGGGCGTACTTTGAAAAGGCACGAATGGAGATATTATGTTTGGATTAAGTAAGAAGGAAAATGGCTTAAAAATCATAATAGTAGGCTGTGGCAAGGTAGGTGCGAACCTTGTTGACCAGTTAAGTAAAGAAGGACATGATATAACTGTTATAGATAAGAAAGCAGAGAAGATACAGGATATTACCAATACCTATGATGTTATGGGACTTGTGGGTAACGGAGCAAGCTATTCAACACAGATGGAAGCTGGTATTGAAGAAACAGATCTTATTATTGCGGTTACAGATTCGGACGAGCTTAACCTTTTATGTTGTACAGTAGCCAAGAGAGTTGGCAAATGTGCAGCAATAGCAAGAGTCCGTACACCGGATTACAGTGAGGAAACAGGCTATTTAAGAGAGCAGTTAGGTCTTGCCCTTATAATAAATCCTGAGCTTGAAGCGGCAAGAGAGGTTGCACGTATATTATATCTTCCAACTGCACTTGAGGTTAATTCATTTGCACATGGACAGGCAGAGCTTGTCAAATTCAAAGTACCAGAGGGTAATCTTCTGAATGGGCTTAGCTTAGCTTATCTTGGTAAGAATATTACTAATGATATTCTTATATGCGCAGTTGAAAGAAACGGAGAAGTATATATGCCTAACGGTGATTTCGTGCTTCAGTCAGGCGATGTAGTTTCATTTGTTTCAGAACGTCATATTGCAAGAGATTTTCTTAAGCAGATAGGCTTAGCAACCAGGCAGGTTAAGGATACTATGATTATAGGTGCAAGCAAGGCAGCATATTATCTTGCTAAAGAACTTCTTAATATGGGCATCTCAGTAAAGATTATTGAAAAGGAAAAAGAGAACTGTGAAAGCTTAAGTGTTAAGCTTCCTAAAGCTATAATTATTAATGGTGACGGCACAGACCCGGATATATTGAAGGAAGAAGGTATAGAAACAGTTCAGTCATTCATTCCACTTACAGGAATAGATGAAGAAAATATTATGCTGACACTTTATGCAAAGCAGGTATCAAAGGCTAAGGTTGTAACTAAGATTAACAGGGTTAATTATAAGCAGGTTATTAATAATCTTGATCTTGGAAGCCTTGTATATCCTAAATATATTACATCAGAAGCAATTATTGCATATGTAAGAGCCAAGAAGAATTCAATGGGCAGTAATATAGAGACTCTTTATCATATGTTTGATTCAAGGGTTGAGGCAATTGAATTCATTGTTGAGGAGAATTCAAAGGTATCTGGAGTACCTATTAAGGATCTGAAGTTAAAGAAAGATGTCCTTATCTCATTTATCAACCACAATGGACATATTATCATTCCTACAGGTAATGATGAGATTGAAGACGGCGATACAGTAATGATAGTAACTAAGAATACAGGATTTACAGGTATTGATGATATTGTAAGATAGGTGTAAGCAGGTAAAATAGATATGAATAGAACAATGATTATATACATTCTGGGTTGCATACTTAAAACAGAGGGAGTGCTTATGGCACTTCCTTGTCTTGTTGCACTTATATATCACGAAAGTCAGGGAATTGCGTATGTAATTGTAGCAGTATTAAGTCTTATTGCAGGTATGCTTCTGACAATAAGGAAGCCTAAAGATTATATTATATATCTTAAAGAGGGCTGTATAGCGACATCTTTAAGCTGGATACTTATGGGAATTGTAGGTTCATTTCCATTTATGATAACTGGAGAGATTCCATCGTTTATTGATGCTTTATTTGAAACAGTTTCAGGTTTTACAACGACTGGTGCTAGTATATTAAGTGATGTTGAGAGCCTGTCACATTGCAGTATTATTTGGAGAAGCTTTACACACTGGATAGGTGGTATGGGTGTTCTTGTATTTATTATTGCGATTGTGCCACTCAGTGGTGGTTCTAATATTAATCTTATGAGGGCAGAAAGTCCGGGACCATCAGTTGGTAAGCTTGTACCGAAGGTAAGACATACAGCAAGAATACTTTATATTATATATTTTGGACTTACATTACTGGAATTCATAATACTTGTTATGGCTAAGATGCCGGTGTTTGATGCGGTTAATACATCATTTGCAACAGCTGGTACAGGTGGTTTTGGTATTAAAAATGACAGTATAGGCAGTTATTCTGTGGCTATACAGTGGATTGTCACGATATTTATGATACTGTTTGGTGTGAACTTTAATGCTTACTATCTGCTGTTCTTTGGAAGTATTAAGAAAGCACTTAGTATGGAAGAAGTAAGGGTATATTTTGGAATAATATTAGCAGCAATTACAGCTATCACAATTAATATTTATTCTATGTGTTCTGGTGTATGGGATGCAATTACCAAGTCGGCATTTCAGGTTGGTTCAATTATAACGACAACAGGATTTTCAACGACAGACTTTAACTTGTGGCCACAGACATCAAAAACAATACTTGTATTGCTTATGTTTGTTGGTGCATGTGCGGGAAGTACAGGCGGTGGTATAAAGGTTTCAAGATTTGTAATACTTATTAAGACAATTATTAAAGAGCTTAACTCTTATATCCACCCTAGAAGCGTAAAGAAGATTAAGGTTGAAGGAAAACCGGTTGAACACGAGGTTATACGTTCTGTAAATGTGTATATGATAACATTTATATTAACATTTGTTGTATCAGTATTCCTTGTTTCATTAGAAGGAAAAGATCTGACAACTAACTTTACAGCGGTAGCGGCTACAATTAATAACATTGGACCAGGTCTTGAACTTGCAGGTCCAACACATAACTTTGGACATTTTGGCATATTAAGCAAGATAGTTATAGTATTTGATATGCTTGCAGGACGACTTGAATTATTTCCAATGTTATTATTATTCCATCCAGTGGTAATAAAGGAAATGTTAGCGGATAAGAGAAAGTACAGAGTTAAATAGAACAGATTGTATAGTTAATCAGATATTTAATATATATAGAAAGAATATTTTAGAAATACATTTAGATACTGTTAAAATGGAGAAATATAATGAAATTCGTTATACAAAGAGTTAATTCAGCAAGTGTAAAAGTTGATGGTAATGTTATAGGAAGCATAGGCAAAGGCTATCTTATACTGTTTGGTGCAGGCGAGGGTGACACAGAGGATATGCTTGTGCCATTTGCTGATAAAATATGCAAAATGAGAATATTCGCAGATGAGAATGGAAAGACTAATCTCTCAATTAATGATGTAGGTGGAGAAATGCTTATTGTAAGCCAGTTTACATTATATGCAGATTGCAGGAAAGGCAACAGACCAAGCTTTGTACACGCCTGTGAGCCGGATCTTGCCA
>ULOL01027575.1_pt1 | contig 26046 bp, 22 predicted proteins | sample 1952611 | NCBI WGS metagenome assembly ULOL01 (sample SAMEA4835604, study PRJEB28245) | human gut metagenome | biome: gut microbiome; material: fecal sample | place: Denmark | collected 2008 | reverse complement strand
GGAGGGATGCGAATATGTGTGATGCGTTGAGAGAACTGATGAAGGATGATCTGGAAGATGCCAGAAAACTGGGAGAATCGGAAGGTAAAGCAATGGGAGAAGTTGTAGGAGAAGCAAAAATTATTCTTAAAATGAACCACAGCGGAATGTCGCCGGAAAACATTGCATCCATCACAGGCAAGGATCTGGATGAGATCCATGCAATACTGGAAGGAAAAGTTCCGGTGTTGGGGTAAATTAAAAGAAGAAATTTATACTTGAACGTGCAGAGGTATGGAATTAAGAAGGGGAGGTGACTGGTATGTTGGCTTTGCAGGGATACTATGACGGAAACATGGTTCGAACTTTAGAAAAAATTCATGCAAAGAAAAATCAAAAATTGATTATAACAGTTTTGGACGAATTTATGGATGAATCAGATTCAAAAGATGAAAAAAAATCAGCGAGAGGGATATTGGCTCAATATGCAGATCCCAGCTTACAAGAGAAAGAACAATATGCTTGGGAAAAGGCGGTGACAGAAAAGCATGGTAGTGCTTGATGCAAACGTTATTTTAAGATATCTTCTGAATGATAATGAGGCAATGGCAAGAGAAGCTGAAAGTATTATAAAAACAGAAGTTACAATGGTTCCAATTGAGGTTATTGCGGAAGTTGTATATGTATTAAAGGGCGTATATTCTGTTGATGGAAATAAGATTAGGGATGCATTGATGGAATTTTTGTCAGAAGTGACAGTTGCAGAAAAAGAAGTTATTCAGGTAGGACTTGACGCATATGCGGAAAATAATTTAGACTTTGTGGACTGTATTTTATATGCGTATAGTTGTGTAAAGAAATATGATATCAAAACATTTGATAAGAAATTGAATAAACTGTTATCTAGGTGATGGCTAAGTAGTTAAACAAAGAAAGTGATATCCAATCAATGAACTGACAGTATCTATTTTCAGAGCAACCTGACCAGAGAAAATGTTTTTGACATTGCAGAAGTATGGACATAAAATAGAAGAAAAATATCCGGGAATTTATTATGTGACAGAACATCTGCCGTTTCCAGTGCAGATTATTGTGACACAGGAATTAGAGCCGGGAGAGCATCGGAGTTTGAGGATTTTGTCAAATCATGCAAAGAAAGAAGACGTGGAGGAATTCCTGAGAAAAGCAGAAGGAATGAATACATCGCGTGACCGGCAGAATGTAGAGGCTGTGTTACAGGTAAGTGTCAGGGCAAATGATGAGTTGTATCGTGAAATAAGGAGGGATGCGAATATGTGTGATGCGTTGAGAGAATTGATGAAGGATGACATCGAACGTGAAGTAAGTGCTGCCAGAAAGCTGGGAGAATCCGAAGGGGAAGTGCGAGGTAAAGCTATGGGAGAAGTTGTAGGAGAAGCAAAAATTATTCTTAAAATGAACCGTAGTGGAATGTCCACGGAAAACATTGCATCCATCACAGGTAAGGATCTGGATGAGATCAACGCAATATTGGAAGGAAGAGTTCCAGTTCTGAGTTAAATTAATTTGAAATACCCGTATTAAATAAAAATAGAATATTTAAGTAAGAAAAAGTGATGATGTATGACAAAAAAAGAATATATTATCACTTTTTCTTATTAAAACAGAATTGGATTGACTACTGATGATGACGGAGATAGTATAAAAATATATTTTTGAGATAAAATTGTAAAAATAAACAAACTTATTAATAGAGAATAGGAAGAAGATTAAAAAATGGCAACCGATGAGTACCAGAATAAGATTGCAGATGGTATTGATGAATACTTGCAGGGGAAATAAGATTACGTCTGTGACTGGAAAGATCTGAATTAGATCAATGAAATACGGAAATGAGAGATTCCAGTGTTGACATAAAAACATCTTGAAAAAATATATATTGTTACAAGAAATATAAAAGATTATCAGCCGTGAAAGGATGAAGATTGAACATACTACATATTTTACATAAAATAGATATTACAAAATTATTGTCAAATATAGCTGCATTGTATACGATTGCACAAATTATATATTTTTTATCGCATATATATAATTAGAATATTGAAGAAAATACGTCCTCTTTCTTTAAGTGAGGAAGAATTTTGGAATTATACCCATTATTTTGTAAAAAGCCGTCTAAAGAAAAATAGAAAAATATATGGATTTAATAAATTTATAAACCAAGTGCTTATAAAAGGTCGGAAACAATTTATTTTAATTTTAGGAGAGGCGGGGACAGGAAAATCAACATTTTTAGTGAATTTGTATGCAATATTTAAATGTAAATTTTTTAAAAGAAACTATGACATCGAATATGTTCCCCTAAAATTATCAAATTCATTAGATTTGATTGATGCAATAGAAAATAAAGGAGCTACTATATTATTGTTGGATGCCTTTGATGAAGCTTCTGAAGCAAATAAAAATCCACAAGCTTTTTTTGAAATGCTGGAGGAAAAAACAAAATGGTTTCCAAAGGTGATTATTACATCACGTAATAACTTTTTTGATAATGATCAATTTTTAAATAGGGATATTGGCATAGATCGGGTACTTACACTTCAAAATGAAAAATATGAAATATTTCATATTTGTGATTTTACACATTTGGACGTTATTTTTTATTTGATAAGAAAGTATAAATTTCGAATTGATAAATATATAAAAGCACGTAGAATTATTTATAAGTGTGGGAATCTGGCATGTAGACCTGTTATTATTAGTTACATGGATTTATTGATAATAAAAAAGGTTCGTATCATGGACTGTTGAATATTTATAATGAGATTGTTGAAAACTGGATAAAAAGAGAAGCATTCTTCATTTCTAAAAAAAATAGCTAACTTGAAAAAGTAAATTCCAGTGCAAGAGTAAATGGGGAATTTAAAATTTCATTTTAGGATAAGTTGAAAAATACCGATAAAGTATACCAATCAAAGTATTTTCATTGTATAATATTCTACAGTATATGCACATTTTTTTGTAATCTTTTTCGGCAAATCTAATATATTTATAGTGTCATATATGTTTTGATGAAAAAGTTGCAAATTAGTGTAAAAAAAAACAATTAGTGTGGTACTAAGAGTGAATAAAAAAATAAGAGATGCAATTTTGAAATTGCTGAATGAATATGTAAAAAGAATAAAAAATATGAAAAAAGAAAAAGAACATACGAATTTCCCGATACTTGTTTCAATCACACGAAAAGGTTATTGGCTTTTTCGTATGCTCTTTGATGAATATGAAGAACGTCAATCGGAGCTTGCTGAGAGTGATCCGCTGATGGTGTTTGGACAATTTGAAATTTATAGTGATCGATATATGACAAAAATCTTAGACGGGATTCTAATTGGTAATCAAGATCAATCCAGTAATAAATTATTATTTGATAATCGACAGGTATTGTTGTTTGACGATATTATGATACGTGGAGACAATTTGTTTTATCACTATGCAATGCTTTCTAGTTGGGGGGCAGATGTAACTCCATTGACATTGGAGTGTGATAGATCCTGTTGGGGAAAATATAGTGACAATGAAGCAAAGAAGAATGCATTTTATAAGTTTTATCCGGAAAATAAAGAAAAATTTCATCAGGCACTCAATGATTTTTGGGATAAGCAACAAACATATACAGAATTTCGGTTTTGGATGACACCGGAGGACTTGGCAAATGATTCAGTGTATGAGTTACTGTTGTTTCAAAAAAATCTATGTCCGATGACGATTGATTTGCCGATTATAGCAGAAAAAGAGAAGGGAAAGACGCGAAAAACGTATCGTTATGTGACGTTGCAGACACAGATGTGGGAAAAATTAAAAGAACAACAAGGAGATTGGTTTTTTGTGGAAAATATGTCGGATATAAAAGATTGTTATTATGTAAATGCTTCTTTTTTTGAGGGAATTACATGTTTGCAGGAAATGTCTTTATGGGGAGAAATTGAAGATTGCACAGTAAAATGTAAATTTAATGAACCAATAGAAGGTGAAATAAAAATAGTGTTTGTACCACAAGTAATCGTAAGATCCATGAGTTATTTTCAAGTTGTTGAACTATTTTGTCGTTTGTATGAGTACACGCCTTATGGAAATGCAGTAAAAGAGACTATAAACAGACTTCTTGGAGAAGAAAATAATGTGAAAGATAAAACCTTGCCGAAAGAAAAAATGCTTTTACTGATGGAAAAAAATTGCAATCTATATCGGACATTGTATCGCGCAAATATTTTATATTTCAGCTTATATGTTGGAAAGCAATTTGAACAGTTTTTAATAGAAAATGGAATATATACAAAGAACGAATTTACATTAGATTTCGATTGGGAATTTATGAAACATCATTCTCAAAAAGAACTTATTGATACATTAAAAGAATTTGCGGAAGAGCCGCAAGTAATGAGACGTCAACTCATGATCCGAAAGGGAAAACAGAAAACCTATATTCATAAAGAAATTATTGAAAAAAATTGGAAAGCTGCATTATATTGTGTGAGGGAATGGTTAGCAGATGAACGTTTTCAAGAAAACAATGATTTTGAACATATTCTTACGATTGAATGGATGGAAAACTCTCTTTCCAATGTGATTCCCGATATGAGTTTGGAAGAACGGCGGCTGATTGTAACACGGATCATTCTGTTATGTCAGGAAGAAAGCTGCTTTAGTAACTATATTGTAAATGATACACAAAGTGGATTGGTAAAACGGGGATTTCGACCGGGAGAAAATGCAATTAAAATTTTGGGAGATACTGCAAAACAGGTGATACCATATATATATGCGTTATATATACGGACTGGGGCAGGGGATTTTTATAAGTATTATGATTCGTTTATAGCAAAGTTAAATACATATTTTTACCATGAGCGATTTTTTGAGTATGGATTGGATCCGTATTCTCTGTATTTTTTTGAAGATTTTTTTCAAACGGAACAGGAGGGGGCAAAGTGGAATATTGAAAAAAAGCTTGCACAAGTGAGATACTTACTTGCAGATTATCTGGATGGTAATACAAGAGAGTACGATAATGTGTTTCAAATGGTAAATGAATGGGAGTTAAAGCGTGGAAATAACAGTAGCGATGTGGAGTTGCTTTCGTGAATTGGAACCGGGAGTGAAATGGGTATTAAGAGATCTGTTGGATATTGCATCAGAGCGTGGCAAATGTAAAGAAACACCGGAGGGAGAAAGATATCTGGATGGAATTCCACTGGAAGAGTTGAGTCATACGATAATTGCTGCTTTAAATGCAGCTAAGATGAGACGTTATGCCAGTCAGGTGCAAAAATTGACCGGTTGTTTTGTGGCGGCTGATGAGATTGTTAAAAACGGTATTCGGCTTATGTTGTCCTTGTATTTGGAGCCATATGAGATAGAACCGAACAAAACGGAGGGACGTGTAAGGATTATTGGTTGCGCGAAACGACCGGTGGAAGAACGTGTATCCAGTTTTTATGCAACATCATTATATAAGTATCTGTATGGTGAACAAGAAAATGAAGAAGCGATGCGCAGATTTAAAGAAGATCATCTGGAGATCCCCTATTATGTAAATTTATACAGGATACAGGGAAGAATGACTGGATCAGGAAAACAAAAGTATACGGAAGAATACATTCGTCAGTGGGAAGTAAAGATGCGGGAATTTTTACGGCAGGAACAAAAAAATGGAGTAAGATATGGATATTTTGAAAATATAGATTTGGATCGCATTGCCAGAAGCATGCCATATATAACGGAGGAATAATGAATGAGGGACAGATTTAACGAAAGATATATTGCGGCAATAAAAGCAGATTGTATGCATGAATGTTGTATGGAAGGTGGCTTTGTAAAGCTTTCCAAAGCAGATACGTTTATAGAATATTGTTTTGAGATGGCATGTGCCCATATGAACCGAGGACTGGATGTACTTACAGAGTGGAGATATCGCAAAGATCAGTATTGTAAAATTACAGATACGATTGTATATGATTTTGCACACTACAGTAAGCATGATTCCAGCCATTCGGTCAGTATTCTTGAAACGATTGAACTTGTAATCGGAGATGAACGTATCGTAAAATTGAGCAGGGGGGATTTATGGCTTTTACTGGAATCCGCATATTCGCATGATATTGGAATGGCATTAACAGGGGAAGAATTATATAATTTGTGGAGTAATCCGGATTTTAAGGAATATCTTCTTTTTTGCCTGGCATCTAAAGATACGGATTTGAAAAAAGCAGCAAATTATTACCAGAAAATGGATGATTTACTTCGCAATAGAATTAGCCGGTCAAAGAGAGAAGATGGGAAGCAGGATGATATTTTTGAAGAATGTTGGCCAAATAAAATTGTTGAATATGTAAGGTGGTTGGTTTCGGATTATATTCGAAGACAGCATAGTAAACGAAATGCAAAAGTAAGAGAACGTGTTGTTGCGCAGGATAATTCTGAGGTTCCGAAAAGACTGTATGAGATTGTAACACTTGTATCGAAGTTACATACATTCGATGGATATGATGCAATTATGGAAAGGTTGCGGTATCGAGAAAAAGGAATTGGGGCAGAATTAATTTATCCAAGGTTTACAGCTGCCATGCTTCGATTAGGAGATGTGCTTGATGTGGAGAACAACCGATTTTCTCTGTATTCGGTGGAGCATATGTCTCAAATGCCAGAAGAAAGTTCGACACATATGTTAAAGCATGAGGCAATCAGTCATATTATTATTACACCTGAGGAGATCCAGGTCGAGGCAGAATCGGATCAGATAGAGGTGTGTCAGTGTGCGCAGGATTGGTTTCACCTGATTGAACGGGAAGTTCAGGATCTGATTTATAGTTGGAATGAAATTGCTCCACCATTACTGCGGGGGTGCACGTTAAAACGCAGTCAGTGTTATGAGTATCTTCTGGATAGCAACAATAAAAAACATGCGTATCATCTGGAACGACAGAGACGTTTTGAGGTTGATAAGGAAAAACTGACAGATTTGTTGGCAGGTGCTAATTTTTATTCATACCGCATGGATTTTATCCGGGAATATCTGCAGAACGCGATGGATGCTACAAGGATACAGTTGTGGGAAGATATCACGCAGGGAATGTGTGGAGATGAAATAATGAAAAAGGCAAAAGAGAGAGTTTTGCAACCGTTTGATATTCCAAAAGAAATCTATGACCGGTATGAGGTAAAACTTGGAGTAGATAACATTCCGGGAGATTTTGAAAATTTGTTGATTACTGTAGAAGACCGGGGCATTGGCATGGAGAAAGAGTGCGTAGACGTAATTTCTATAATTGGGACAGGCTGGAGAGGACGCAGGAAATATGACCGGGTGATTCAGGAAATGCCAAGATGGATGCGCCCAACTGGTGGATTTGGAATTGGAATTCAGGCAGCATTTATGGTAACATCCTCAGTAGTCATTATGACGCAGACGGAGAATGAGCCTATTGGGCGTAAGATTACATTGAATGCACCAAAATCAGGTGGGGAGATTACCACGGAGGAATATCAATTAGGACATCATGGAACAAAAATAGAATTAAAGGTTCCGATTGATATTTTTTTGAGGTGGAATAGTGAGATTGCACAAAATGCAAAAAATAAAAATATATTTGATCATGTTGACTTGGAAATGCAAAAGATTGATGACAATAAATATGCAGATAATGTGGGACTGGATGAATATAATATTAAAAATTACACGAAAAAAGTATTGTTAAATTATTTAAAACAAATAATTCCCCTTCCGTTAATATCTATTGTTGTATATGTTCAAGGTTATAGTAGCTTATGCTATTCTGTACATGAAGTATCATATAAAACTAGAGAACTGACATGGAATGATAAGAAGTATTTGGTTTTAACAAGAGAAACGACAGGGGACAGTTTTCAAGGACTGGCAGATTTGGAAGCATGGGATTGCGCGGAAGAGGTTTTTGTAACATTTAAAAGACGAATATATGGAGAAAATGGAAAGACATCTATCTGTTACAAAAATGTACGTATGACAGGTGAGGAAAGTCCGTTGAAGGCTCTGAATGAAGTGTTGGATATTTCTCTTGATTTTATGGGGTTGCAGGTAAAACGTGATTTAAAGATTCATCGTAATGAATTTAGGGAGAGTTTTCCACTTGAATCTTATGTTGTTCGTTATTTGCAATTGTATTTGCATATGCTATTGAAAAATCGAGATGGGTTTGATCCGAAAATATCATTATTGCAGATGATATATATAAATGACGATGATCGGGAATTGTTTAAAGAATATATTAAAAAACATCAGAAAGAGTTTGAAGATAAAACAGTTACTATATATCAATGTGTTATTCAGCAAAAAGAATGGTCACCCGAGATGAAGGAAAAATTAAAGCGTTTAGATAACATGAATGAGCAAAGAGAAAATAACGATAATTCTCCAAGCTTCAATTTGTCTGATATATCATTGGCAGAAAATACATGCAGTTTGCTGGAAATATATAAACAATATTTACAAATGAAAGAGGGACATAGAGGAATATTAGTCGCATCAGATGATCGTATTTCTTATACAGCGGAAGAAGCAGAAGGATATCTCTACACAGAACTTCAGGCATGGATTATAAATAATATGCATTTGAAAGGAGATCAATGGAAATTTAACGAGAAAGTAGAAAGAAACGAAAAGAACAGTGTATTCTATTGTTTAATACAAAATGGAATAGTCAAGGATAATTTTTTGTGGAAACTATTACAAGATAAAGAAACATTGTCAAAGAAAAAGATATCTACTTATATACATAATGAAATAAAAAAAGATAAGCGGGTGGTTTTTTGGAAATTTGAGAGTAAACAATTAATTGGAAAGAACTTTAATTCATGCAGAGAATTTTACTTGCGTTCCTGGAGCGATTTAGAGGGAAACTTTTATACAGAATATCCAGAAGAATTTGCTAGCTTGGAGGTGACAGATCTTCCATATGTTTCCAAGCAAATAGATGGACAGATGTGTTACGTAATTCGACCTATGACTGGAACTTGGATTTATCGATTTAATCAGCGGAATAGTTATAATAAAAATATGGGAAGATCCGTGATGACAAAGGGTGAATTTATCAAGGAAGTCATGGGAGAAGATTGTGCACATCCAACAGAAGAGTTTGGCTATCTCATGCGATGGGTAACAAAATATGCAACGCATGAGGAGACTAGAAAGAGTATACATCTTGTGTGGGATATGTATAAAAAGTATGTCGGAGGAATTTTTGATGAAAATATAGAAGATATCGCGATGTCTGGCAAGTATACATGGGAAAGGTTTGTAAATGAAATGAAGGGGGACAAATAAAGAGTGGAAAAGTTTAAGGAAAATGAGATTACACAATATTATTACAAGGGATACGAGAACGATTATGACAAAATTGTACAATCTTATATCAAGTATTATCACAAAAGAGCACGGACATGTAAGTACTTTTATTATTCACCTGAATCCGTGAACCTTGTTTCAAAATGAAAAGGCACACAGGAAATGTTTGCCATATTCAGCTACCTGTTGTCAGGTGATGAATACAAAGCTGTCATAAAGACGCTTGAAAGTAAATCTCCAGCGATTACTCCTTCCAATGGACAGTACCAGACGGCCGGCATGTTCTGTCAGATGTCCCGCAAACTGCATAAGATTACTGATCACCGTACGTATTCTTCGGCGATGTATTTTCTTCCGGCCGGGAGCATCCTTCTTTTTCAACGATTCCTGCCCTATGATTCGAAGGATATTATATGCGATCCTTGTCAGCTCCGGCACCAGTTTGTTGCTCTCAAACTTTCCCGGCGGGAGTCTTTCAACATCCATGTCCGTCTTGATTTCACTGTGATACTGCACACTTTTTCCGTGGGCATGGTAAAGATCAATGACTGTTTCGTCTGGCAGCATTCCCTGACGGATCCCAGCCATTCTTCTTTACTTTCCTGTCTGGGATTCCGTTTTATGATGAAAGACACATTGTTGTATTTAGAGCTTTCTTCCATAAAGATGCCTGTGTTTTCAGATGCATCGTTGCCGGAATCCAGCCGGATGGGCAGTGGTTTTTCCGTCAGCCGTCAAAACCCTTGTAGGTACGGGATACGCCTTCCTTATTGGATTTCGAATTGTCAAAGGGGGTTACATCAATATCGACAGGGACAAAGCCGTTATCCAGGGCTGTCGGCTCTGTGTGCATTTCACGTAGCATGTCGACATTTGCCTGCTGGATGTCTTTGTGCAGGGTTCATTTTTTTAACAAAACTGCTTTTTCCAAGTATTTGCCCTACGAATACCAGACCACTGGGAGTAATGAGCCGCTCATCGCTGAATTCAATGTGTATTTTCTTCATTGCACTGCCTCCACCTGTCTTTTGATACTTTCATTATACAGGATAATGCATGATGATACAGTAAAAAAACAAAATCTTGTTTAACTTGGTGGGTGAAATAAAATGTATTACGAAAATCAGTTTCCAGCAGGTATTATTGCTGAAAAAACGGGATGTAACACTATGGTAAGTTTCACGGAATAAGGTTTAACTAACGAGGCTCTGAACCAATGTCATTAACTTAAGCATGTTCTCGTGAAAAATCGAGAATCTGTTTTTTCTACCACTAACAAAAATTTTACAAATGTACTTGACAAGTTGGGCAAAATGTGTGGCTGCGCTCGTTATTAACGTCATCTGAAGATAACGAGCGCGGTCCTTGTAGTGAAGGAAGGTATTGTTGTTCACTTTTCACTACAAGGAGGGATGCGAATATGTGTGATGCGTTGAGAGAATTGATGAAGGATGACATCGAACGTGAAGTGAGTGCTGCCAGAAAACTGGGAGAATCGGAAGGGGAGGCAAAAATCATTATCAATATGAACCACAGCGGAATGACCCCAGAAAATATTGCATCCATCACAGGAAAGAATTTGGATGAGATCCGTGCAATACTGGAAGGAAGAGTTCCGGTGGCACTATAAAAAGCGGTTAAAAAATAAAAAATTAAAATTGGGACTAAAGTATTCCACACCTCGTCCGATATATATAACAAGTAAGCAAGGAAATCCTGTTGCTTACTCCACGAGACAGACCTTTGACCGGAGCGTACGGCCGCAAAAAGGAAAATCTTACAATCAAATATCATATCAATTGCAGCATGGACGCTGCAACTTAATTCAAGGAGGAAATTATTATGGCAATGGTAGTACAGCATAATATGCAGGCGATGAATGCAAATCGTCAGTTAGGTGTCACATCAGGAGCACAGGCTAAATCAGCAGAGAAGTTATCATCAGGTTACAGAATCAATCGCGCAGGCGATGATGCTGCAGGATTAAAAATTTCTGAAAAGATGAGAAGCCAGATCCGTGGTCTTAACAAAGCTTCAGATAACGCTTCAGATGGCGTATCTCTTATTCAGACAGCAGAAGGTGCGTTAAATGAGACACACAGCATCTTACAGCGTATGAATGAACTTGCAGTTCAGGGCGCAAATGATACCAACCAGTCTATCGACCGCGATGCTATCAATCAGGAACTTTCTGCATTGACTGATGAAATTGATCGTATTTCTGAAACTACTCAGTTCAACAAACAGAATCTGTTAGATGGATCCTTTACAGGAAAGAACCTTCAGGTTGGTGCAAATACAGATCAGAAGATCACCATTAACATTGCACAGATGAATGCAGAAGCTATTGGATTTAAAAAGGTTACTGCCGCTGGTCAGGACAGCTACTATACAACAAATGAAGTAGTTGATAAGACAAAGGCTAAAACTTCTGCAACAATGAGACAGAGTGTTGGTAAGAGAGCTGCATGCAATGCAACAATTACAAAAAATACAGCATCTACAGGCTTTAAAGCAAATGGAAAGGCATATGCTACTTCAGCAGCAGCTCGTAATGCCGTAAGCAAAGCTGCTATGTGCGCTGCACAGATCTTTAAGGTTGCTGGCTATAATTCTGCAGCCGTAAGTAAACCGAATGTTGATAATTACCAGCAGGCACAGGGAACAATTACAATGATTCAGAACGCAATCAATAATGTTTCCAGCCAGAGATCTGCTCTTGGTGCTTTACAGAACAGACTGGAGCACACAATTGCAAACTTGGATAATGTATCAGAAAATACACAGTCCGCAGAGTCTCGTATTCGTGATACCGATATGGCTGAAGAAATGGTTAGCTACAGCAAGAATAATATTCTTGCACAGGCAGGACAGTCAATGCTTGCACAGGCTAATCAGTCTACTCAGGGTGTATTATCATTATTACAGTAATCAAGTGATTTTGAAGAGAGAGTTGGCTATAGCCAGCTCTTTTTTCAAATATAAAAATTCCCTTAAATTAAAAGCAGAATAGGAAAAGATATGGTAGAACTCACGGACAAATTATGTCAGGAAAAAGTGAAGATAGGTGTCATTGTACAGAAAATAGAAATAGGGGAAGACTATATGTCCTATGTGAGGACAATACTTCCTAAGTTGAATCAGATTATGACAGAAATTTTTCGATTAATGCAGAGATCGGAGCTACAGATAGAGCTGAATATAGATTTTGTAGTACAAGTATTGCAAGATATTGTATATGGAATTGAACAGGAAGATAAAGTATTCCTACTTGATGTATTGAAATACGGATTAGAAGAAATCTTTGATTATTTAATAGAGATGCTGGCGGGAGAAAAAAATGAATAAAGAAATCTACAAGCAAAATATAACCGCATTGCGGAATAAATATCCTGCATGGGCAAATATTATAAAAAACACACATAAAAAGAAAAATATAGATGTAATAGTTGAAAAAAGTGTTACCGGAGATACTATATTAAAGGTAAAGAAAAATGGTAAAATTCTATATTTAAATGGGAAATATGCACCAGACGAAGTGGGAAAACAATGGATTAAAAAACAGGGGAAGATTGATGCGTATGCGACAATTGTTATTTTAGGTATTTCAAATGGTGTACATATTAAACAAATTATGGAATCTGCACCCAAAACATGTAATATATTAATCTATGAACCTTCTTTTGAGTTGTTTCGGAGGGAAATGGAAGAAGTTGATCTATCGTTTCTGTTTGCAATGGATATTCCGGTAGGCATTGTTATAGAAGGATTGAATGAAAATGAATTGTCCGCATATATCAATATAATGATTACATATGATAATATGACGCTGATGAAGTTTTATTTATCAGGAAATTATGATGTTTTATTTCCAGAACAGGTAAAAAAATTGGTTAAAGAGTTAAAAGATCACATAGAAGAGGAATCGATTCGATGGAATACCTTGGTTCGTTATACAGATGTGAAAGCAAAAAATACGTTTTATAATTTGCCATATCTGTATGAGGGATATAGTATAGAAGAGCTGGAAGGAATTTTGCCGTCTGAGGTGCCTACGATTGTCGTGTCGGCGGGACCTTCTTTAAATAAAAATATAATGGATTTAAAAAAAGCAGTGGGGAAAGCCTGTATTATTGCGACAGACACAGCAATGAAACCGTTGTTAAATGCTGGAATTATCCCGAATTTGTTTGTAATTATAGATGGATTAAAGCCGGGACTTCTGTTTGAACATAAAGATTTGTCAAAAGTACCAATGGTGACAATGACAGGAGTATCAGTAGAACCGATGCAATATCATAAGGGGAAAAAATTTTTCTACTATAGTTGTGCTCCATTGGAACATCAAATATTGACAGATTTGGGAGAAAAAGAGCATCGGAGCAGAACCTTGCCAGATTTAGTAACAGGAGGTTCAGTTGCAACTTCTGCATATTCTCTGGGGGTATATATGGGATCTAAGACGGTCATTTTGATAGGACAGGATCTTGCTATGACGGGAAATCATACACATGCAGATGGAACATTTAAAGATAAGATGGACGAAATAGATATCAACAGTGGAGAATATTTTGAGGTGGAGTCTGTTGATGGTGGAAAAGTCTTAACAAGGGATGATTTTGATCGATATCGGAAATGGTTTGAAGCCTATACGGAAAAATGGGATGCGATTACGCTTGTTGATGCTACAGAAGGTGGAGCACTGATCCATGGAAGCAAGGTCATGACTTTAAAAAATGCTATTAAAAAATTTTGCAGAACAGAATTTAATGTAAAGTGGCACATTGACCATACAAAAAAAATATTTTCAGGCGAAAATAGAAAAATTGCATTAGATTATTTTGAAAATTCAGAAAAAAAATTGATGGAGGTAAAGAAAAGAGCAAAAGAAGGTTTGAATTATTATGAAAAACTAGAAAAAATGTTGAAAAAATCTAATGTAACAGATGCTCAACTTCAAAAAGTACTAAAGAAGATTCGTAAAGTCAACAATTATATGGAACAGGATTATATGGCAGAAACGGTTATGGATAGTCTTCTTGGCATAGAATCTACTTTACGACCTAATATATATAGGGAACAGGATGAACAAAAAAAAGAACTTTTAGATGTTGCGGAGCAGGGAAAAGTTATGTTATATGGGATTGCCATTGCAGCAGAAGAGATAAAGACAATTGCGGAAGATACGATTGTAGCATATGCAAAGCAGAAAAAGGCTGATGAAGAAAATGCACGAAACTAAAACAGTACTATTGATTAAGGGTGCTTCACAATACGATGCAATGCGTAATTATCTGGATGAGATTGCAGATGGATTTCAACAGATTGGATATCCGTCTGTAGTGATAGATGCAGAACATGATTTTTTTTACAGGAATATAAGATGGCAACCGAAACATTTCATATGGATTATGTATTTACCTGCAATGCAAACTTTTATCAGGACTGCAGAGATTTAGGAAATGCAAGGTATGTGACCTATTTATGTGATCATCCTGCACAACACAGGGATCGGTTGAAAAAACTGGATGAGGATGCGGTTGTATTTGTATGTGATCTTTTATATATTCCATATATAAGAAAATATGATGTTGTTTTTACCGGAAGTTATTATGAACCTAAAGAGTTATATGAAAAAATTATAGAGCAATATCAGGGAGTCCTGAAACAGTTTGTACAGCAGATGATACAGGAGATGGAAGAACAGTCGTGGCTGACAATTGAATAGTGCCTGGAGGTTGTATTAAACAAAAACCATATTCAGGTATCAGACGAGGAATTTGATGAACTGGTAGCTGAATTTTGGAGAGTATCCTATTATGCACGGTTTTATTATCGGGATAAGGTTATACATACGTTGACAAAGAATGGAATTAAGATTCATGTTTTTGGAAATGGATGGGAAGATTTCGCAGGGGATGATGCTGTAAATCTTGTTTGGGAAAAAGGAGATTATCTTGTTGCGAGAGATGCAGTTGCAAATGCATATATTTCATTGAATACACAGCCTTGGTTTAAAGGAGGATTTCAGGAGAGAATTGCATCTGCGATGCTTAGTGGAACCGTTGCAGTGACAGATGACAGTTTGTATATTGATGAGAATTTTACAGATCAGGAATTGTGCACATATTCATTAGAGAAGCTGGAAGAACTGCCGGAATTGATCAAATCTCTTTTAGAAGATAAAGAGTGGGCAGAGAAAATTGCAGAAAAAGGGAAAAAGCGTGCACAGGAGGAATTGTCCTGGCAGGTTTTAACAAAAGATATGGTACGCTATTTTGAAAATTGAAAGGAACCAGATGGAAAACAGGGAAGAACTTTTATATACATATGCGTGTGAAAAATTTGAACAGCAAAAATATGATGAGGCGTTGGAAGCGTTTATTTTACTTTACGGAAAAGGCTATGAGAGGGATTGGATTAAAAACAGTATCTATCAGTGCTATGTTGATGGAAATGAATCACAGTTTAAAAGTGTTTTTGAATTGCACGCAAAGGGTATAAAGGTAAACTATGAAGATTGCAAGATAGATTTTGTACCATATAAAGATGGACAGTATTATATGTTTGATAAGGAAATCCAGCAATTTATCGGTATTTTTTCAATCGATGATTTTATGCAGACAGAACCTGATCCGTTATTGAAACAAAAAGAATTTTCTGCAATTACTGTAGCTGCGGGATGGGATTGGAGAAGATTAAATTCTATTCTTATAAAGGCAGAAAAGCAGAGGGTTTATTTGGTCTGTGAAGACATTGATAAATGCGCAGCATTTTATAAAATCCCGGAGCTGGAACCGTATACAAAAAATATTTGGATATTTCCGAATATTTCAAGTCTACAGGAATATTTTCATGATCATACAGCAGAGTATTTGCCGGGAATATGGTATGGAGATGAAGAAGACCGGATTAAACTAGAAAAAATGATACAGGAGGAACATGAATATCGTCTGACACCTGAGGGAAGAAATACAGACAGAATATTATTGACAATTGCAATACCGACGTATCATAGAGGACATTTATTGCTTCAACGCATGAGCAATCTGCAAAAGCTCCCTTACGATGCGGAAATTGAATTTACAGTGTCGAAAAATGGCACAGAAATTTATCAGGCAGAATACGACAAAGCCAGTCAGATAAAGGATGCCAGATTACAGTATTTTGATCATAATAAGGATTTGAAATATGAGCTCAATTGGCTTTATTCCATACAAATGGCGCATGGAAAATATGTATTGTTAGTTTCGGATGAAGATGATGTAATACCAGAGGCGATTGAACATTATCTTGCATTGCTCAGAGATAATCCAAATGTAAATCTTGTCAGGGCAAGAACAAAATTTCAGTATTGGATGATTGATAAGCGTGCATACGGAAAGAAAGGAATTGATGCATTAAGATTATGCTTTATGGGACAAAATTATCTTTCAGGATTAATTGTAAGACGAAAAGATTTTATGCAATGTCATTTCGAACAGTTGGAGAGATATTCTGATAATGCATTTTATCAAACTTATCCACATGAATGGTGGTGTGTGAGTCTGAATAAAATAGGAGATTACATACAAGAACCGGTTGAACTGATTGATGAGCAGGATTCCATGGCAAAAGAAGAGTGGGGATATAAGGATGATGTAGACGCGGATATGATTGTGCCGGTATATGCAACTTATGAGGCGAGAATCAAACAGATGAAGGGTGAAATTGAATTCCTGAAAATTATGCTCAGTGACGATGAGGAGATGTTGGTGCAGGGAATGGCTGCGGTAATGGGAAAGATTGATATCCTATTTGGCATTGCCCGTGTTCGTAAGTATGATGTTGAACATTATGAGGATCGGTTAAAAGAGTATGTGGAGATCTGTATGGATGCAATCATGAACTTCAATTTAGATGGACAGACAACGAAAGGGCTTTTGATATATTTACAGGAGCTGTATATTGAGTTGTTAAAAGAGCACTCTGATTTGCTGGAAGAAGAAAAAAATAACAAGTAATTTTCGGAATATGTTGAGGCTAATATTTAGGAGACAAAGTCTATGATTAAAGTATCAGATTATGTAATTCAATATTTGGAACAACTGGGAGTACCTCATATGTTCATGCTTCCAGGAGGTGGTGCCATGCACTTAAACGACTCTCTTGGAAACAGCAAAAAAATACAATATGTGGTATGCCTTCACGAACAGGCATGTTCCATAGCGGCAGAAGCTTATGCGAGAGTCACAAATAAACCGGGCCTGCTTATGGTGACAACCGGGCCGGGAGGAACAAATGCTCTGACAGGTGTGACTGCAGCATACATTGAGTCAACTCCTATGATTGTATTGTCTGGACAGGTTAAACGCGCGGATATGGTGAACGGACAGGGAATTCGTCAGCAGGGCATGCAGGAAGTAGATATCATTTCCATGGTAAAACAAGTGACGAAATATGCAGCGCTTGTAACAGAACCACAGGATATCAAGTATCATCTGGATCGTGCATTATATGAAGCTGTACATGGACGAAAAGGGCCAGTCTGGCTGGATATTCCGTTGGATATACAGGCATGCATGATAGAGGAAACAACCTTAAGAGGCTGGAAACCAGAAGAGATTCCAGAACAGGAAAAAAATGAAAAGAGAAAACGGCTGGAACAACAGGTAATGGAGACAATCGCACAATTGAATCAGGCACGGCGTCCTGTTTTGCTGGCGGGAAATGGCATCCGTCTTTCGGAAGGACGGGATGAATTTGAAAAACTGGTAGAGACTCTGCAGATTCCAGTTCTTACAACCTGGAATGGAATTGATCTGATAGAAGAAGAACATCCGCTGTTTTTCGGGAGACCTGGTGGAATGGGGCAGCGGTATGCAAATTTTGTACAGCAGAATTCCGATTTCTTTTTATCCATTGGTGCGCGGATGAATTTATTGCAGACCGGTTACAATTTTGATGGATTTGCGAGAGCTGCTTATAAAGTGATGGTAGACATTGATGAAAATGAGTTACATAAAATCAATGTCAGACCGCAGCTTGCAATCGAGGCAGATGCAAAAGAATTCATGCAGCTTTTACTGGAACATAAAGATGAGATTCAGAAAAAAGATTATACGCCATGGATCAACTATGCAAAAGAAATGAAAGCGAAGTATCCAATTGTCACAGAGAAAGCAAGAACACAAAAAGAGTTGGTTAATACATATGCACTGCTGGATACGATTACAGAGCAGATGACCGCAGACGATATATATGTGTCCGGAAGTTCGGGAACGTGTATTGATGTGTCGATGCAGACATTTCGCGTAAAAAAGGGACAGCGTGTATTTTGTACCAAAGGTCTTGCGTCAATGGGATTTGGTGTGCCTGCAACAATTGGAGCCTGTCTGGCAGGTGACAGAAGAAGAACGGTATGTGTCAATGGAGATGGTGGTTTTCAGATGAATATTCAGGAACTGGAAACAATACATCGATTGAATCTTCCAATTAAGATTTTTGTGTTGAACAATCAGGGATATGCGCAGATCCATGCAACACAGAAAAATATTTTCCAGGGACATTATGTGGCCTGTGATGCGGATTCCCATCTGACACTTTCACCGATATCGGCTGTAGCAGGGGCGTATGGATTAAAAACGGTACAGATTCATTCGAATGAAGAGTTGCAGGAACGTGTAAAGGAAACGCTGGATTATGATGGACCGGTGATTTGCGAAGTGCTGGTTCCAATTGATCTGAGTGCTTTTCCAAAACAGGTGTCCTATAAGCGGTCGGATGGACAGATGGAATCACTTCCACTGGAATATATGAATCCGCCTTTGGAGCAGGAAGAGTTTGAACGAGATATGTTGATTCCGTTGTATGAGATGAAATGAAATAAGATAAGTTATGATTGGGAGAAAAAAATGAGTGATGATTTAAGAAATGCGTTAAAAAAATTGTTGAGCGAACCACCAAATATTTTGAACAAAGAAATATGGATTTGGGGGGCTGGTGATACTGCACAATTATATCAAGAAGGTTTTTTACGATTAAAAAATGAAGGGTTTTATTTTGAGGGATATATTGATAAAAATAAAAGCTTAATAGGTGAAATAATAGGAGATAAAAAAATTTATTCTCCAGACATATTAATAAATAAAAAAAATGTTTGTGTATTAATATGTAGTGCACAGGAACATGTGGTTAGAGATATTATGCATCAATTAAATGAGTGGAATATTGAGGGATATTTGCTTGATGAAATTATTTTGAAGCAGCATAGTAAGGAAGTATTACAATGCTATGATATGTTGGAAGATCAAATTTCGAAGCAGGTTTACGAAGGAATTATACGATGGAGAATTTTAGGAAAGGCAGTGGAGATCCCTAAAAGTCTTGATGATACATATTTTGCGTTGGATGCATTCAACAAACTAGATGATAGGGAGATTTTTGTTGATTGCGGAGCTTATATAGGAGATACGTTAAAAGATTATGTTTATAGAAGAAAAGGAACATTTAAAAAGGTAATTTCATTTGAAGTTGATGAGGATAATGTTAAAGAATATCAAAAACAGGCAAATGAGTTGATTACTGAGTGGAATCTTGATAACGAATCAATACAACTTTTGCATTATGCTGTCGGAGATCAAATGAGAAATAGTAAGTTTGTGAGATATAGTAATAATGCAGGATTAGGCTCAAAGATTATTGAATCTGATGCAGGAATAGAAGGAAATTGCAGGATGGTGTCATTAGATGGAATACTGGATGAATATAACTTTTTGAAGGCAGATATTGAAAGTTTTGAATATCGAATGTTATTAGGGGCAGAAAAGGGAATAAAAAAATGTAGACCATTATTAGCAATTTGTATTTATCATAATGCAGTTGATTTGTATAGTATACCATTATTAGTTAAGACTTTAGTGTCAGAGTATAAGATTGCAATTAGACAGCATTCAAATGATTTATCAGAAACGGTTTTATATGCATGGATATAAAAAGTATGAATTATGAAATGAAACGGGTTGTAATAACGGGGGGGAGCGGTCCGGTCGGATTAGCGTTGATTCGAAAGTTATTAAAGGAAAATAAGGAAGTGCTATTGCTTCAAAGGGAAACATCAGATAGAGCAAAATATTTGCCTGATGATGAACGTATATGCGTACAGTATTGTTCATTAGAAAATTTAAAATATTATAGACCTGAAAAATTAGATAAAAAATATGATGTGTTTTTTCATCTGGGCTGGACAAATACAAAAAGAGATGGGCGAAATGATTTTCAAAAACAGGAAGATAACATAAGTTATTCTCTTGAAGCTGTTAGAGTCGCACAAGAGCTTGGATGTCATACATTTATAGGTGCAGGTAGTCAGGCAGAATATGGAAGGTGTTCAGAAATATTGACGGATGAGACTGTGTGTAAACCTGAAACTGCTTATGGAATTATTAAACATGCGGCATGTTATGCAACTCGGTCTTTATGTGATAAATATGGAATACGACATATTTGGCCTAGAATTTTAAGCGCATATGGAATTTATGATAATGAGAATTCAATGCTGATTTCAAATATATTGAGGGCATTAAAAAATCAGACTTTGGAGTTTACAAAAGGAGAACAGATTTGGGACTTTATATATTTGGACGATGTTGCAAATGCTTTATATTTAATGGCACTATATGGAGTTAATCATGCGATATATCCAGTGGCAAGTGGAGCTGCAAGACCTTTAAAAGAATATATTGATATTTTGTGTAAAAAACTCAAAGTCATGGACTCCTCCAAAATAAAAATTATTCCATATGGACAAGGACAAGTTATGCATTTGGAAGCGGATATATCTAAGCTAAAAAAAGATACAGGATGGTTACCCAAAGTCTCATTTGAGGATGGAATAGAACAGGTTATTCAGTTTTACAGGAAAAGAATAGAATAAAGGTGATAAAATGTGGCATAGAAGTATATTAGAAACGGTACGACAAGAACGAGATAGAGGATTATGTCTGTATGGGGCCGGATTTTGGGGAAAAATAGGATTTGATATATTTAAAAAGTTGGGCGTGACACCTCTTTGTTTTTGCGATGATGATACAGAAAAGCAAGGTGAAAATTATTGTGAAATTCCAGTCTACTCGTTAAAAAAGGCGGTTGAATTGTACCCGAATGCTATATATATTCCGGCAATTGATGTGACAAAAAGAAAAGGATTATGGAACAGGGAACAATATTCAAGAATGCTACAAAACCTTAAAAAATTAAATGTTTATGACAGTAATTCGGAATTAAGAATTTTAATGTATGTTTTTTTGTTGGATTTAAAACAAAAGAACGGTGTAATGTCAGATAAAAAAATTCGATATAGTGAAATAAATAATCTGTTGATTTTTAATCATATGTCTAATTCCGGTAGCTATTATTTAGAGCAGTTGCTGGATGGTCATCCTAATATATTGTCATTGCCATATAGTGGACAGGTTTTTTGGAATGTATATGAGAATCGTTTAAAAACTCTTGAAGGAGAGGAACTGTTGTATGAAATGATGGCGCAAATGCTTGGCTATCTTCATTCACAGTACGAAAATTTATTTTGTATAAGAGAACATAAATTTGAAGAGTATTGTGTAAATCAAGACGGTGAGTTTATATATGATGTGTTAATTGATCCAACAGAATTTTATTATAGACTTAAAGAACAGTTTGAAGATAATATTAAATTAAATTCCTACGCACAGATGTTAAAAATATATGTCGCAGCATATAGTAATGCATTGGGAAAACAAGAAGAAACAGTGCAAAAAGATTATTGGCTTTTTTATCATATGCATATGCCGGAATTTGATGTTTCTAAACTTTCAGATTATTTTGAAAAGAAAGATTTCAATAGAATAGAGAATTTGTTTATTATTAGAGAACCGGTACAACATTGTTTTTCATGGATTAAGCGAGTCGCAATGGTGCAGAGAAGAAATACAATGCTAAAAAAAGGAGAATTATTTTCAAGTGTTTTAAAGAGTGAAATGGGGATAATGCTCAAAAAGCATAAAGAGTGTGACAATGTAAAAGTTATTCGATTTGAAGATTTAAAGTATAAACCGGAAAAAACAATGAAATCTTTATGTCATTGGTTGGATATTCCCTACAGGAGCATTTTATTATCTACTACTTTAAATGGAATTTTAATATATTTTCCGACATATACGAAAGATGGTGTGAAATATATTACTGGTAATGATACTTCAGCGATTGGAAAGAAGGATTTTTCGGAAGTACTTACATTATGGGACGAGGTACGTTTAAACATGATATGTATAAAATTTAAACATGCGTATGGATATCCATGTACCGTTCCTGATTTTGAACAATTTAGCAGGACATTTCAACAGGAAATGCTGAAGGAGAATTTTAAGTTTTGTGATATCGTTCAACAGGTATTGGATGAAGATGGATTGCCGGAAGACCATTATGATGTGAATCAGTATGTAAAAGAATTGTATCAGACATATATGGATACCTATGATGATAATACGGAATATTATGATTACATCAAACCGGAGGCGGATGAGGAGTAGATGTTACAATTAGGAACAAAAGCAGAAACTTTAAAAAATTTATATGGGAAATTACAAAACGCGAAAGTCTTAAACTCATATGTCTTTAGGACAAAAGAGTGGAAACAGGATGCAAAAAATATCTGGAATCAGATACAACATGAACTGCCAAGTGAAAAATGGATTGTTCGAAGCAGTGCCTTAAATGAAGATACGGAGGCAAGTTCTCAGGCGGGAAAATTTGAATCGGTGGGAGATGTAAGTGGACAGGAATCTTTTTTTTCTGCTGTTAATACAGTTATAGCTTCTTTTGATGATGGCAATCCAGACAATCAGATACTGGTTCAGCCGATGTTGAAAAATGTAAAAGTATGTGGGGTTGCATTTACCATGGATCCGAGTACTATGGGAAATTATTATGTGATCAACTATGATACAACAGGTTCCACATCTGCAATTACATCTGGAACAGGAATGCAGAATAAGTTATTATATATTTTTAAAGGAAGCAATCCCAAAGAAGAATTGCCTGAATATATTAAACAGTTATATATTACATTAAAAGAACTGGAAAATTTGTTTCAAAAGACAAGCTTGGATGTAGAATTTGCAGTTAGCGATACCGATGAACTGTACATTTTTCAGGTGCGCCCGCTTTGTTTAAGTGGGGAACCGATTAAGCAGGAAGTGCAGCAAAAAGCTCTTTGCAGAATTGAAGATAAAATTAAAGAAGAGCAGGGGAAAAAACCATTTTTGTGCGGGAAAAATGTAGTCTATAGCGTTATGACGGATTGGAATCCGGCAGAAATGATTGGAATTCGTCCAAAGCAGTTGGCAATGTCTTTGTATCGGGAAATAATTACAGATTGTATTTGGGCATATCAGAGAGATAATTATGGATATCGTAATTTGAGAAGCTTCCCACTTATGGTAGACTTTGGGGGACTGCCATATATTGATGTCCGGGTAAGTTTTAATTCTTTTGTACCGGCAGAGTTAGAGGAAACGATCAGTGATAAACTGGTAAATTATTACATGCAGCGTTTGGCGGCAGATCCTTCAAAACATGATAAGGTAGAATTTGATATTGTATTTTCCTGCTATACCCTTGATCTTCCAGAGCGGATACAGGTATTACGGGAGTATGATTTCTCTGAGGAGGAAATACAGGCGATTATTGATGCATTGCGCAATCTTACCAATCAGATCATTGACCATGAAACCGGACTTTGGCGCAAAGATTATCGTAAAATTGAAATCCTTGAAAACCGCTATGACGAAATTGTTGAGAGCGATATGGGAATTTTAGAAAAGATTTACTGGCTGTTGGAAGATTGCAAACGGTATGGGACGCTTCCATTTGCAGGATTGGCGAGAGCAGCCTTTATAGCGGTGCAAATGCTTAAATCCATGGTAAAATGTGAGATTTTATCTGAGCAGGATTATCAGCTTTTTATGAATGGAATCAACACGGTCAGTTCCAATCTGAATGAGGATTACAGACAATTATCAAAACAGGGATTTTTACAAAAGTATGGTCATTTACGGCCGGGAACTTATGACATTACATCGAAAAGATATGATGAATCTCCGGAGACATATTTTGATTGGAAAACGGATACAGATCCGGAAACAAAGCAAAGAGGAGAGTTTCGATTATCTCTGCAGCAGATGCATAAATTATCGGAGATATTAACACAGAATCAATTAAATAATAATATTCTTGATTTAATGGATTTTATTAAACAGGTAATTGAAGGACGGGAATATGGGAAATTTGTATTTACACGACATTTGAGTAAGGTGTTACAGTTGATCGGTGAGTTGGGAGAACAGTATCATTTTTCAAGAGAGGATTGTGCATATATCAATATTCAGACAGTTCGCGAATTGTATATGTCAGCGAAGGATATTGAAAAAAGTATTCTTTATTCGATTGAAAGGGGAAAAGAAGAATATGCAGTTACTAAATCTCTTACATTGCCACCCGTCATTTTAACAGAAAAAGACATATGGAGTTTTTATTACCCGGATACAGAGGCGAATTTTATCACCCTGGGGAATGTTTCCGGAGATTGTGTTGTAATTGAATCAGGAACAGCAAATGAGGAAATTGCAGATAAAATTTTGTTGATTCCAAGTGCAGATCCGGGGTATGATTGGGTTTTTTCCCATGGTATCCGGGGATTCATTACGGAATATGGTGGAGCGAATTCCCATATGGCAATCCGGGCAGGAGAACTTGGAATTCCAGCAGCAATAGGAGTTGGCGAGCAAAAATTTGAAGAGTTAAAGAATGCACTAAAAATTGAAATAGATGCAGGTGGAAAAAAAATTAATATTTTAAGAAAGAAGAGGTAGGAAAAATGCAATTTGGAGATTTTTCAGAATTAGCAAAATTTTATGTAGACAGACCGGGATATTCAACAGATGTGTTAAACTGTATACAGGCATATATTATGCAGCAGTGTGGAAAAAACGAATTAGTTATTGCAGATGTAGGGGCAGGAACTGGAAAGTTGACAGAAAATCTAGTAAATCTTCAGTGTCCGGTACATGGGTTTGCAGTAGAGCCAAATGATGCGATGCGGGAGGAAGGAGTTAAATTATTTGGGAATTCCACAAAAATTATTTGGAAAGAGGGAAGCGCGGAAAGTACAGGATTGGAAGATTCTTCAGTGGATTGGGTACTGATGGGATCATCATTTCATTGGACAGATGCACCGAAAGCAATGAAGGAGTTCTATAGAATTTTAAAGCCGGGCGGATTTTTTACTGCAATTTGGAACCCAAGAAATATTGAGAGTAGTCAGCTTCATATGGAGATAGAACAAATTGTATATGATGAAATAAAAACAACCAAAAGAGTTTCTTCAGGAAATAAACTTACCTCAGAAGAGATGGCAGAGAAGATGATGGGAACAGGTTTATTTGAAAAAATGTTGTTCATTGAGGGAAATCATGAAGAGACGATGACAATAGACCGTTATATGAATATTTGGAAATCAGTAAATGATATTCAGGTTCAGGCAGGAGAGGAAGGATTTCGGCGGATATTAAGCAAGATAGAAAATAAGTTAGATGGTTATAAAGAGATTCAGGTTCCATATCGTTCCAGGTCATGGACGGTACGATCAAAAAAATAAGGTGACAAACTATAAATAGTCAAGAGTTTTTGAA
>ULOL01017099.1_pt1 | contig 31000 bp, 19 predicted proteins | sample 1952611 | NCBI WGS metagenome assembly ULOL01 (sample SAMEA4835604, study PRJEB28245) | human gut metagenome | biome: gut microbiome; material: fecal sample | place: Denmark | collected 2008 | reverse complement strand
GTCTGCGATTCGTTGAAATCGTTGTTGGCGTATTCCCGGTTGTCGAAGCGGGTCGCGAAGTCGGCGCCGACGATCAGATTCTGCGCGCTGAGGCTTCCTCCCGCGGCAAGGGCGGCGAACGATAGCATCAAGACTTTTTTGAGTGACATAATTCTTTTGAATTGAGACCCCAAAAATAGGTAAAATATTTATTATTTGACTACTTTTGACCCCGAAATCACTCATTTGCATACGTTATGCGTAAAATCACCAACGAAGAGCTGAACCGGCCCTCGGCCGGGGAGTTCGCCGCGATGGAGAAAATGCCCGTCGCGGTGGTGCTCGACAACGTCCGTTCGTTGCAGAACGTAGGGGCTTTCTTCCGCACGGGGGATGCTTTCGCCGTGGAACGCATCGCCCTCTGCGGCATCACCGCGACGCCGCCCAACCGCGACATCCACAAGACGGCGCTCGGTGCCGAACTGACCGTGCCGTGGACTTATCACAAGACGACGGAGGAGTGCATTGCCCGCCTGCGCGCCGAAGGCTACCGGGTCTATGCCGTCGAGCAGGTCGAAGGAGCCGTGATGCTCGGCGATTTCCGGGCGGAGCCGGGCGTGAAATATGCGCTCGTGTTCGGCAATGAGGTGATGGGCGTGGGGCAGCAGGCCGTGGACATGTGCCACGGCGCGATCGAGATTCCGCAGGCCGGGACGAAGCATTCGATCAACGTTTCGGTTTCGGGCGGTGTCGTTTTGTGGGATTTTTTTTGCCAAATCCGGCCGAAGCGTTAACTTTGCCGCGCTGAACCTCGGTTTAGCTGCGCCCCGGCAAAACAGATAAATTTGGCTTTGCACCCGGCTTGCGCTATCACCCCGGTTTACAGGTGTTGATAAGTCTCCCTTTTCAAAGGGAGGTTTGGAAGGATTGTCGATATGGAATTGGCGTTTTTGCGCCGTAATACGAATCCGATGGATTCCATACCGGAACCTTGCGAACGAATGAAATGTTGAATAATCCATCGGGTTCGTAGTAAACTATGTCTGTAGAAAGTACTGTCAGGGCAGTGACCACCTACCGTCTGACGGAGATGAAGCAGCGCGGCGAGAAGATCGCCATGCTGACCTCGTACGATTATTCGATGGCCAGGATCGTCGACGCCGCGGGTATCGACGTGATCCTCGTGGGCGACTCGGCGGCCAACGTGATGGCCGGTTACGAAACCACGCTTCCCATTACCCTCGATATGATGATTTACCATGCGCGTTCGGTCGTGCGTGCCGTCAGCCGTGCGCTGGTTGTCGTCGACCTGCCGTTCGGAACCTACCAGGGCAATTCGAAGGTGGCGCTCGACTCGGCCATCCGCATCATGAAGGAGACCGAGGCAGATGCCGTGAAGATCGAGGGCGGCGAAGAGATCCTCGAATCGGTCAACCGCATCCTTTCGGCCGGAATACCCGTCATGGGGCACCTGGGGCTGACGCCGCAGTCGATCCATAAATTCGGGACGTACAGCGTGCGTGCCAAGGAGGAGGCCGAGGCAGCGAAACTCGTCCGCGACGCCCACCTGCTGAGCGATGCGGGGTGCTTCGGCATCGTGCTCGAAAAGATTCCTGCGGCGCTGGCCGCCCGCGTCACCTCCGAAATCTCCGCGCCGACCATCGGTATCGGGGCCGGTAACGGCTGCGACGGGCAGGTGTTGGTGATCCACGACATGCTGGGCATCAACAAGGGTTTCTCGCCGCGCTTCCTGCGCCGCTATGCCGACCTGTATACTGTTATGTCGGACGCCGTGTCGCAGTATATCACGGACGTCAAGTCGTGCGATTTCCCCAACGGGCAGGAGCAGTACTGACCCCGCCGGGTGCGCAGGCCGCCGTGACGGAATAATTTCGATCCCCGACCCTGAGGCCGGGGATTTTTCCTGTCCGGGAAGTCGGCGGCGGGAGGATGCCCCCGATTGCTGTCCGGGGATTCCGGGCGCTGGGTGTTCCCTCTGGCTTGTACGGGACTGCGCGGGCGGCTTCCCGGGACGGGGCGCCGGAGGCTGTCCCGGACGCAGGCGTGTGTATTTACCCGTCGCGGGGCTTGCCGGGCGTTGTCCCGGGGGCTCCGGATTTTGCCCGCACCCGGCGGCTTTGATAAATTGTTGATAAAAAAAATCGTCGCGTTGCCCCGGATATTAGGCCGTTTCGAAAATTATCACTACATTTGCGAGCAACAAAAATCCACGTTCATTATGTCTTTTATCAATGAAAGGGTTCAGCCCGAAGGACTTACGTTCGACGATGTGCTGCTTATACCCGCCTATTCGGAAGTGTTGCCGCGAGAGGTCAGTGTCCAGACCCGTTTCTCGCGAAATATCAAACTTAACATCCCCATTGTGTCCGCTGCCATGGACACCGTTACCGAAGCGCCGATGGCTATTGCGCTGGCTCGTGAAGGCGGGATCGGCGTGATCCACAAGAACATGTCCATCGCCGAGCAGGCCGCCCACGTGCGCCGGGTGAAACGGGCCGAGAACGGCATGATTTACGACCCGGTGACCATCTCGAAAGACCATACGGTCGGCGATGCGCTCAACCTGATGAAAGAGAACAAGATCGGGGGTATTCCGGTCGTGGATGCGGATCGGAAGCTGATCGGTATCGTCACCAACCGCGACCTGCGGTTCCAGCGCGACATGTCGCGCCGTATCGAGGAGGTGATGACCCCCGGCGACCGCCTCATCACGACGCATAGCTCCGAATTGTCCAACGCCTCGGAGGTGTTGCTCAACTGCAAGATCGAAAAGCTCCCCGTGGTCGACGACGAAGGCCATCTGGTGGGGCTTATTACTTATAAGGATATCACGAAGGTGCAGGATCATCCCAACGCCTGCAAGGATGCCAAAGGCCGTCTGCGCGTCGCAGCCGGCGTGGGCATCACGCCCGATGCGCTGGATCGTGTGAAGGCGCTCGTCGAGGAGGATGTGGATGCCGTGGTGCTCGACTCCGCGCACGGGCATTCGATGAATATCGTCAATAAGCTCAAGGAGATCAAGGCCGCCTATCCGTCGCTCGACGTGGTGGTCGGAAATATCGCCACGGCAGGAGCCGCACGGTTCCTGATCGAGAACGGCGCCGACGGCATCAAAGTCGGTATCGGCCCCGGCTCGATCTGCACCACCCGCGTGATCGCGGGCGTGGGCGTTCCCCAGCTGTCGGCCATCTATGCCGCGGCGTCGGCCGCCAAAGATACGGGTGTTCCGGTTATCGCCGACGGCGGCCTGCGTTATTCGGGCGACATCGTCAAGGCGCTGGCTGCGGGCGGCGACTGCGTGATGATCGGCTCGATGTTCGCCGGCACGGAGGAGTCTCCCGGCGAGACGATCATCTACAACGGCCGTAAGTTCAAGACCTACCGCGGCATGGGCTCGATCGACGCCATGAAGGCGGGTTCCGCCGACCGCTATTTCCAGAAGGGCTGCGAGGGCAATATCAACAAGCTCGTTCCCGAAGGGATCGTGGCGCGCGTACCCTTCAAGGGTACGTTGAGCGAGGCTGTCTTCCAGCTTATCGGCGGCATCCGTTCGGGCATGGGTTATTGCGGTGCCAGGGACATCGCGGCTTTGCAGCGTGCGCAGTTCATCCGCATCACCTCGAACGGCGTTACGGAGAACCACCCGCACGACGTGACCATCACGAGTGAAACGCCCAATTATTCCCGCGGTGAATAGTTCCGATCCCGGGATTGCGGCCTGCGGGCTTTTTTGCGGTTCATGCCGGAAATTCCGGAAAGGGAGTTGTCCGGGGTGCCGCGATAACGAAAAGGCCGTGTGGTGCAAGGTTCGTTTCTGCTGCCGGGAGAACGGCTGGCAGAGTTGCGCCGAATGCACGCTGGTGCCGCTGGATGCCTGCGGAAAGTTCAATAATTTCATCGCCGGGGTTTTCCAGGTCGTTTTTCGCTCAGACCGTCGCGGTTGCATAGCACGCATCCGCGAAGTCGGGAACGAGGCTTTCGCCGCGGAGATGCGCCTTTCGGGAAGTTACAACCGTCCGGTAAAAAGAAAATAATAAGGATTCGAGGTCTTCCTTGGCAGCGAGGAAGGCCCGGAGGAATTTTAGGCCTGAAACCGGCGTCGGAGACGCCGTAGAGTGAGTCCGGCGAGTTTCATGGCTTGTAAATCTTCCGAAATTGATGAACCCCGATTCGTCGGACTTACATTATATTATGGAAAAAATCCTGATTCTCGACTTCGGGTCGCAGTATACGCAGCTCATCGCGCGGCGCGTACGCGAACTGAATGTCTATTGCGAGATCCACCCCTTCAACAAGATTCCGGTGCCGGATGCTTCGGTGCGGGGTGTGATTCTCTCGGGCAGTCCCTTTTCCGTGAGGGACGAGCATGCCCCTGCCCCCGACCTTTCGGCCATCAAGGGCAAACTGCCCCTGCTGGGTGTCTGCTACGGCGCGCAGTTCCTCGCATCGGCCTTCGGCGGTGAGGTGCAGCCTGCGCCCAGCCGCGAGTACGGCCGTGCGGTGCTTACGGTGGGCGATGCCGGTGACCCGCTGATGCGCGGCCTGCCTGCGACCACGCAGGTGTGGATGTCGCACGGCGATACGATCACGTCGGTGCCCGCGAACTATAAGATTGTGGCCAGCACCGAGGACGTGCGCGTGGCTGCGTTCCGCATCGAGGGCGAGCAGACGTGGGGCATCCAGTTCCACCCCGAGGTCTACCATTCGACCGACGGCACGCACCTGCTGAAGAATTTCGTCGCGGGTATCTGCGGCTGCAGGCAGGAGTGGACGTCGGAGAGTTTCGTGGAGGCCACCGTGCGCGAGTTGCAGGAGAAACTGGGCGACGACAAGGTCGTGCTCGGGCTTTCGGGCGGCGTAGACTCGTCGGTGGCCGCCGTGCTGCTGCACAGGGCCATCGGCAAGAACCTCTACTGCATCTTCGTGGATTCGGGCCTGCTGCGCAAGAACGAATTCGAGGACGTGCTCGAGTCGTATAAGAACATGGGCCTGAACGTCAAGGGCGTGAAGGCCGGCGACAAGTTCCTGGGCGATCTGGCTGGCGTGAGCGATCCCGAGACCAAGCGCAAGATCATCGGCCGCGATTTCGTCGAGGTATTCAACGAGGAGGCGATCCGGATCGAGGACGTGCGCTGGCTGGCGCAGGGGACGATCTATCCTGACGTGATCGAGTCGGTGTCGGTCAACGGCCCCTCGGCGACGATCAAGTCGCACCACAACGTCGGCGGGCTGCCCGAGAAGATGCACCTCGGGATCGTCGAGCCGCTGCGCCTGCTCTTCAAGGACGAGGTGCGCCGCGTAGGCCGTTCGCTCGGGATCTCCGAGCAGCTGATCGGGCGCCATCCCTTCCCGGGGCCCGGCCTTGCGATCCGTATCCTGGGCGACATCACGCCCGAAAAGGTCGCGATCCTGCAGGACGTGGACAAAATCTACATCGACGCCCTGCGCGATGCCGGACTTTACGACAAGGTATGGCAGGCGGGGGCTATTCTGCTCCCGGTGAAGAGCGTCGGCGTGATGGGCGACGAGCGAACCTACGAGAGCTGCGTCGCACTGCGTGCCGTGACCTCGACCGACGGCATGACCGCCGACTGGGTGCACCTGCCCTATGAGTTCCTTGCCAATGTGTCGAACGACATCATCAATAAAGTCAAAGGGGTCAACCGCGTCGTCTACGACATCTCCTCGAAACCGCCCGCAACGATCGAGTGGGAATAGGGCGTGATCCCTGCGCGGCCGCTGTGTGGGATCGGCCGCTGTCGTATTGCAATCGTTGCCGAACCCGTTATTCGGCACGGCCAGCCCGGACGTTTACAGTCCGGGCTGGCTGCTTTTGCGGCCGGATGGTGTTGCCGACGGGCTTTGCCGGCTGATGCAACATGCGTGCAATGCCATATTCCCGGGATTGTTATGGGATTGTCGCAACTATGAAATAACCGCTGGGTAATTTTGCAGCGTCAGAAACGATGTCGATTTATGACCCCTGCCGATGCAATCCGCCAACCAGCCTTGAAACTTCGCCCGTCCCGGGTTTCCGGGGCGGAATTTTTTTTTGCCTGGCCGAAGGTGCGCCAGGGGGGCGGTTCCGGACGGAAGCCTCCGCCGATGCCTTGATTTGGGTGCTTGCGAGGCTGTATGCCGCACGGGTTGTCCTTTCCGAGGCAGCATGGAACGTTTTTTTGCTATGTAACGGAACCTTAACAGTAAATATATGCCGAAATCCTTTTGTATTTTTGAAATAAAAGTTATCTTTGTAATAGTTTCCCCTTTAAAAAACGGAAGAATCGTAAGTTATTTTTGCAAACGGATATTAGTTTATAATCACCTAATTAAAACTATTTTTATGAGTAAACATCTTTTTAGGTTGGTCTTCGGTGCATTTTTCCTTGTGGCTGCCACGGCATTTACGGGATGCTCCGACGACGATGACAAGTCGCTGACGCCGAAGTTGACGGCGGATCCGACGGCGCTTGATTTCACCGATGAGACGGCGACGACGCAGACCGTTGCCATCACGGCGAACTGCGAATGGACGGTTACTGCAAGTAACCTGGATTGGGCTACCATTTCCCCGATGAGCGGCAAAGGCAACGGAACGATCTCCGTTACGGTTTCCGAGCTGCCCGCCGGTACGAACCTGCGCGAAGGTAAGATCTCCTTCACGCTTATCCACCCCGAATTCGGCAAATGGGGCCAGGCCGAGTCGTCCGTAGCCGTGAAACAGTACGGCAGCGGGGTTACACCCCCCCCCACGGGCGATGCTATCTATGCTAACGATTTCGATAAGGAGCAGGCTCAAAAGGGGGCAGATGGTAAGTTCCCCTTCGCAGATGCATTCGAGGGCTGGAAGAATCAGACTGGTACGGGTGCCGACAATGTTGCTTATAAAACGAGCGGTATAAGTGTTCGTTCGGATTTGCCTTCGAACGATAGCCATTCGAAGTACAAGGACGACGCTTCCGGTGTCAACAATATGTTTTTCGGAACGAGCGGTGTTTTTGAGATTCAGAAAATCGCACTTGAATCTACCCAGAAGAACCTTCAACTTACGTTCGGTTCATACCGTAGTATTTTGGAAGATAAGGACAATGCCTTCAAGACTTCGGAGTTCCATGTATATCTGAGCAAAGACGGTGAAAACTGGGCGGAAATTACCTATGACCGCCCTGTCGGGGACGACGAGCACTCTAACTACGGTACCTGGGCTTTGGCGACGGCCAATTTCACGCTGAAACAGGTGCCTTCGGAACTTTACATTAAATTTACTTCGGATCTTACATCCGCACACCGTATCGACGACGTGAAACTTTTCGAGGGCATCGGTGGTACGGAGGTCGACCTGGACAATATTACTCCTCCTGTAACTGAAACGAAGACCATTGCTGAAGTCATTGCGGGTTCGGTAGGCGCGACCTATACTACGCAGGGACAAGTCGTGGCGATTAACGGACGTAGTTTCCTGATTCAGGACAATAGCGGGAAGATTCTGGTCTATCTTGGATGGAAAGATAATAAGCCTGTGGTAGATTATTCCGCTACGATTGGCCAGACTGTCAAGGTGACCGGCAAGACGACTACTTACAGTAAGTTGGTACAGTTCTCTGAAACCGACCTGGTAATAGAAAAGGTATCTGACGGTTCCTTCACACAGCCTACTCCCGAAAAGTTCGACGGAGCCGCTTTCGATGCCTATGCGGCAGCCACTCCCGTTATTAAATATATCGAATATTCGGGCACGCTTACGATAGACGGGTATTACTATAATATAGCTGTCGAAGGTACGGATCTGCAGGGCTCTCTGGCATATCCCGCCGATGGTTTTGTCGATGCTTCCCTTAATGGACAGGTTGTTATTGTCAAGGGTTATACGTTAGGTATGACCAACCAGAGTAAGATGCTTAGCACGATTGCCGTATCGGTCGAAAAGGATGGTGATGCACCCGCTGAACCGAAGATTACCAAGCTCGACCCGACGTCGCTTTCTTTCGCTGCGACGGACAATGCCAAGACCGTGACGGTCACGGCTGCCAATGCCGACGACTGCACGATCGAAGCCGCTACGGATAAATCGGAGCAGTTCACGACCTCCGTAAACGGGATGGTTGTAACTGTGACGCCCAAGGAAAACACGACGGAGCAGGCTATCACCGCCACGCTGACCATCAAACTGATGAAGGCCGGTGCCGCTGTGGATACCAAGACCGTTGCGATTTCGCAGGCCGGGAAATCCGTACCGGGCGGTAGCGGATATACGCGAGTCAATGCGATAGCAGCGGGTAAGAAGTATTTAGTCGTGGCTGAAGTCAATTCGAAATATGTTGTGATGCCCGCTGCAGCTGCGATGACTTCGAGTAAGTTCACTGGTGTCGATATCACGGTTTCGGGTGGTAAGATCGAATCGAATGAGGCAAATGATGCCTATGCTGTGACAATCGAAGCCAATGGCGATGCCTATGTGATTAAGAATAGTGCCGGTAAATATATTGAACACAACTCTGGTACCAATTTTAAACTGGCCGATACTTCGTCGAAGACTTGGACGATCACTTATGATAATGACAAGAATTGGTTTGCAATTATGGATGTAGCAACCTCTACGGAGAAGACAAAACGTCAATTGCTGTACCAGATTGAAGACGGTTCTACAAGTAATCGTTTCGGCCCATATGCTTCGTCGAACGCCGATGGCGTGAAGTATTCCGGTGTCGCCCTTTATGAATTGAGCGAATAGCAACTCTCTGATTCCGATAATCCATCCCCGGCGGATTGGCTTCCGCCGGGGATGATTGTCGGATTTTCTACCTGACATTTTTATTTGCAAATTCCCACATGATTTTGACAAAAGGGTTATTGAAACTTTTCGGACGGGCTATGGTGCTCGGGGCGCTCCTGCTGGTTTTCGGGCGGTGCGGTTCCTCCGACGACGGCACCCCGGCGAATATTTCCGCGGTGTTCATGGAAACCGAGACGACCACGCTCGACGCCAAAGGTTATGCGACCGATCCCCGGCTCGTGCTGACGGGGCCCGTGGGTACGGCTTATACCGTCACCGTGACCGAAGGCGGCAGTTGGTGCTGGACGTCGCGCAGGACGCAAGCCACGACCAAATCGGCGAAACTCGTTTCGGCGAACGATGTCGTGTACCTCTACCTGGACGATAATGAAACGGGCGCTTCGCGCCGTGCCGCGGTCGATGTCGTCTTCGACGGCGGACACGAATTCACGTTGACGATCGACCAGGCGGACTACTCGGTTCCGGCATCGATGGATCACGCGTGGGCGGAATTGCCCGCCTATGTCGAAGCCTCCGACTACTGTTACGTAACGCATTATGCGCCCCTTTCGGAAGGGAAGACGGCCCGCAACTTTACGATCTGCTACGACACGAAGAAACGTATCGCCAACTGGGTTGCCTATCCGATCCATTCCTGTTACCGGGTTGGAAAATATGAGCGTTCTAATGCATGGAAATACGATCCTGAAGTGCCGGAGGAATTTCAGGTCGATTTGAGCCGCGGTTCATATAATGGGCGGCCTATCCGCGGGCATCAGTGTATGTCCTACCATCGTTATGTCAGCTATTCTTCGCTATTGAATGAGCAGACGTTCTATTCGACCAATATTATGCCTCAGGATCCTGATTTTAATAGCGGGTCGTGGGGGGATTTGGAAGATCTTACCCTGAAATATATTTCATATCCCGATACCTTGTACAATGTTACGGGAACTTATGGGGTACAGGGATATACGACGGATAAAGGGGGGAATCGGGTCGCGATTCCACAGTATTGCTGGAAGGTGCTGCTACGTACCAAAAGCGGCAGGACGGGGAAGCGGATCGACCAGATTACCGATGCATCGCAATTGGCGGCAATCGGTTATTGGGCTGAAAATTCCTCAACCACGACCGGGAATATAAAACAATATATCACGAGCGTTGCCGACATCGAAGAGAAAACGGGTTATAAATTCTTTACGATGCTCGACGATGGCATTGCCGCCGACGTGAAGGCACAGAACAATCCCTCGGACTGGGGTATAAATTAATCTGAACTATATGAAGAAACTGCTTTTTACCGGGCTTTTCGCAGCGCTGATCGTCGCCTGCTTCGCCCAGAAACCCTACAAGGTCGTTTTCTACAACTTCGAAAACCTCTTCGATACGATCCGTAACCCGGAGATTTACGACGAGGAGTTTACGCCCGAGGGGCCCAAGAAGTGGAATACGCCCAAGTACACCAAAAAGATCAATAACCTTTCGCGCGTGTTGTTCGACATCGCCGCCATCAACAAGGACTACCCGGTGGTGATCGGTGTTTCGGAGATCGAGAACCGCAATGTCATGGAGGACGTGATCGCTACGCCCAAACTCGCCCCGGCCAATTACCGCATCGTGCACTACGATTCGCCCGATGCCCGCGGCGTGGACGTGGCGTTCTACTACCGTCCCGACGTGTTCAAGCTCGAGGGCAGCGCCCCGATCCCGTTTACGATGGAGAGCCTGCCGAATTTCCGCACGCGCGACGTGGTGACGATGTGGGGGACGATCGACGGGGAACCGTTCTATTTCATGGTGGCCCACTGGCCTTCGCGCCTGGGCGGCAAGGAGGCTTCGGCACCCAAGCGCGAGCGCGCCGCCGAGATCATGCGCCATGCCGCCGACTCGGTGCTGGCGATCAACCCTGCGACCAAGGTCGTGATGATGGGTGACTTCAACGACGACGCCACCGACAAGAGCATCACCGAGGTGCTCGGCGCCGAAGGCAACATCCGCAAGCTCCAACCGGGCGGATACTACAATCCCTTTATCGACATGCTGAAGGCGGGCATCGGTTCGCTTGCCTACCGCGACCAGTGGAACCTGTTCGACAATATCGTCGTGTCGGAGAACCTCGCTACCGGCTCGACGGGTTCGCTCAAGCTGGAGCGTGCCCCCAAGGGGAAATATTACGGCAATATTTTCCGTGTCCCCTATCTGTTCCAGCAGGAAGGCCAGTACAAGGGCTACCCGCTGCGTACGTTCGTGGGCAACAATTTCCAGGGGGGATACAGCGATCACCTTCCCGTATTCATTTACATCGGTAAATAACCCAACAAAGTAATTATGAAGATCAGAGCTTTACTTGTTATCCTGCTCACGCTGGCCTGTGCCGGGGCGTATGCCCAGGACGGGGGCGTCAAAGGCAAGGTCGTCTCGCGTGACGGCCGTGTCGCACTGAGCAATGTCAAGGTGGTTGTCGAACCGCTCGGCGTCACCGTCATGACCGACAACCACGGTAATTTCAATATCGACCAGTTGCCCAAAGGGGAATACCAGTTGAAATTCGAAGCCCCCGAGTTCGAGAACCTCGACCTGGCGATCCGTGTCGACAAGATGGTCAAGAACCTCAATTCGGTGGTGATGTCCCCCGATGTGCAGTATGTCATCGACGACGCCGTGTTCGCGGAGTTCGACTCCGATACGGCGGCCGACGGGCAGTCGCTGCCTTCGTCGCTTTCGTCGTCGAAGGATGTCTTCAACAACATCGCCTCGTATAAATTCAGCGAGATGCGTTTCAACGTGCGCGGTTACGATTCGCAGTATTCGAGCATCTACCTGAACGGCATCCGGTTCAATGACGCCATGACGGGCTATGGCCCCTGGTCGTTGTGGAGCGGCCTGAACGACGCCACGCGTAACCAGGAGAATACCGCCGGGCTGCGCTCGTCGGGCTACGGCATCGACGGCATCGGCGGTACGACCAATGTCAATGCGCGCGCTTCGCAGATGCGCAAGGGCTTCCGTGCCAGCGTCGTGAACGGCAACTCGATGTACCGCTTCCGCGCGATGGTTTCCTACGCTTCGGGCCTGCTCGACAACGGATGGTCGTACGCCTTCTCGTTCTCGACCCGCCAGGGCGGCAACTCCTATGTCGACGGGGTGTACTACAATGCCTACGGTTACTTCGCATCGGTCGAAAAGCGTTTCGGCGACGACCGCCACAACCTGGCGCTGACCATCCTGGGCGCACCGACCGAGCGCGGAGCGCAGCAGGCGTCGACGCAGGAAGCCTACGACCTGTTGAGTAACAACTATTACAACCCCAATGTGGGCAAGCAGGACGGCAAGCTGCGCAACTCGCGCGTGCGCGATTACCACGAGCCGATTGTGATGCTCAACTACGGGTTCGACATTTCGTCGAATACCAAACTTGCCGCCGCGGCTTCGTTCCGCTTCGGCAAGAACGGTTATTCGGCCCTGACGTGGACGGACGGCCCCGACCCGCGCCCCGACTACTACCGTTACCTGCCCAGCTTCTACACGAACCGTATCCTCCAGTTGTCCGAGGGCATCGAGAGTTCGGATCTGGGGACGTACAACGACCTTGCGCTGCGTTCGATGCGTGAGTGGATCACCGACCCCAGCAAGAGCCAGATGGATTACGACAACATGTTCCGCATGAACTACAACCGCAACAAGTCCGGGGCTTCGGGCATCTACATGATCGAAGAACGCCATACCGACCAGCGCGATTTCAACTTCGCGGCCAACATCGCCCATACGTTCCGCAACCAGTCCGTGCTGCGCGGAGGCCTGACGGCGCGTATCAACCGCACGGAGTACTACGACCAGGTGAAAGACCTGCTCGGCGCCGACTACTGGCTCGACGTGGATAAGTTCGCCCTGCGCGACAACGGCAACTACAACCCGCTGCTTTCGCAGAACGACCTGGATTATTACCTCAAGCACGGCGAGGCCCGCCGCGTCGGGGAAGGCGACAAGTTCAGCTACGATTACTACGCCAACCTGCGCCAGGCACAGGTCTGGGCGCAGTATTACGCCTCGTTCGGCGGTTTCACGATGAGCCTCGGCGGCGAGGTCGGCTATACGGCCATGTGGCGCGACGGCCGGCTGCGCAAGGGACTCTTCGCGAACAACTCGCTCGGTAAATCGAAGACGCTCGACTACCTGACCTACAAGCTCAAGGGCGAGTTCTCGTACCGTTTCTCGGGTGCGCATGCCATCGACGCCAATGTGGCCTACATGGTCAATCCCCCGCAGTTCCGCGACGCTTTCGTTTCGGCGCGTACCCGCAATACGACTACGCCGGGCCTCGATTCCGAGAAGGTACTCGGCGTCGACCTGTCGTACAACCTCAACCTGCCGTGGATCACGGCGCGCGTTTCGGGTTACTATACCTCGGTCGCCGACCAGTCGAAGGTCATCTCGTACTATGACGATACGCAGTCGTCGTTCACCAACTTCGCCATGAGCGGCATCGACAAGCGTTACTACGGCCTCGAAGTGGGCGTCGTGGTTCCCATCTGGGGCGGCATCTCGTTCAACGGCGCCCTGAGCCTGGGCGACTACCGCTATACGTCGGACGCCAACTTCACACAGACGCGCGACAACAGCGAGGAGGTGCTCCGCGGCGACAAGGTGCTCTGGGACGACCTCTACGTCGAAAGCACGCCCCAGACGGCGCTCAACCTCGGCCTGAGCTACCGCGGCCCGCGCAACTGGTTCGCCTCGGTCGATTTCAACTATTACGACCGTATCTACCTCTCGATGAACCCCGCGCGCCGTACCCGTGCCGCTTATGCCACGGTACTGCGCCCCGACGAGGCGGCACAGCTCCCCGGCGCCGTGAAATACACGGCGCTGATGAACCTGCGCGATCAGGAGAAATTCGACTCGGCCTATACGCTCAACCTGAGCGTCGGCAAGAACTGGTACATCCACCGCATCTACCAGCTGGGCTTCAGCCTCGAGGTGAAGAATATCCTCAACGACCAGACGATCCGCACGGGCGGTTACGAACAGATGCGCCTTTCGCGCCGTACCTATGTGAACAAGGAGGGTGCGGCCGCCCAGCCGATCCAGTACTACGTGCCGTTCGATTCGAAGTACTTTTACCTGCTGGGGACGACCTATTACCTGAATGTATATTTCCGCTTCTAATACGATATGACGATTATGAAAAAGATATTTCAGTTATGTGCCGTGCTGGCCGTGATGTTTGCGGTTACGGGGTGCTATAATGATTTCGATGCGCCGAAGCCTGCCAAAGTCTATACCGACGAGGATTTCGCGGGGATGAAGCATATCTCCATCGCCGATGTGAAACAGATGTTCCTCGATGAGCACAAGTCGCTCGGCGGTACGGGCAGCAACTCGAGCTGGGGCGATACGAAGTACGTACAGATCGGCCAGTCGCCCGACGGGCTGGATTACTACATCAAGGGCAAGGTGCAGTCGAGCGACGAGGAGGGTAACGTCTACAAGTCGCTCTACCTGGTGGACGATTCGGGTGCCATCGAGGTGAAGCTCACTACGGGGCTCTATTTTACCTATCCGATGGGGCGTTTCGACAAGGCCACGGGTACGATCCCCTCGAACTGGGTCTATGTCAAGGTCTCGGGCCTCTATATCGGCAACTACCGCATGATGCTGTCGCTGGGCGAGGGGCCTACCGATTCCTACAACAAGGTGGGCGAACATAAATTCTATGCCAACTCGAACATCGAAGACCCGACGGAGATCCGCAAGCGCGTGTTCCTCGGCGAGGAGACGCAGCTGGAGCTGGGCAAGGAGATCCTCGAGGTCACCGAGGCCAACTGCGACGATTTCTTCGGCCAGAACGGGCAGCAGTATTTCGGGCGTCTGGTGATCCTGCGCGGCGTTACGTGCCGTTACGGGACGGTGGGGTCGAACATCTATCCCGCGTGGATGTATACCGACATCCGTCCGGTGATGAACAAGGTCTGGTACCGCTGGGCGTTCAGCAACGACGGTACGAACCTTTACGGTTCGGTGCTTTTCACCTATGACAGCACCCTGCCTTCGACGACCAACAAGAAGGGGGTCTATACGGTGCGCACGAGCGGTTATTCGCGTTTCGCCCAGTATCCCGTCGTCCGCGACGGCGCGAAAGGCGATATCATGGCCATCTTCGGCATCTACTCCAAGGACTGGACATACAACTACGGCGCTTACCAGTGCACGGTCAACTATTTCGACGACATCATGTTCGACAAAGACGCCTTCCTGACGGAGGCGGAGGTCGAGGAGCTGACCCCGGCCGATTCATGGGTTACGCCCGACACGTCGGACGACGAGTATACCGAATAACCCGCTCCGGCAGAAACGACGGCCGCCCTCGGAAAGGCGGCCGTTTTTTCGTTGCCGGTGATACCGGGAAGCGTTAAAATCCGTATCTTTGCGAAGGATATTCACTCCTGACCGATGAAAGATTTTGCAGCCATAGATTTCGAGACGGCCAACGGCCGGCGTACGAGCGTTTGCTCGGTGGGCGTCGTCGTGGTGCGTGGCGGCGAGGTGGTCGACACGCTTTACAGCCTGATCCGCCCGCGTCCTAATTTTTACAGCCGTTTCACCACGGCCATCCACGGCCTCAGCTACGAGGATACGGCCCAGGCGCCCGATTTCGCCGACGTGTGGAAGCAGATTGCGCCCCGTATCGAGGGGCTGCCGCTCGTGGCGCACAACTCGCCCTTCGACGAGGGGTGCCTGCGCGCCGTGTTCGAGTTGTACGGGATGCCTTATCCCGGCTACCGGTTCTATTGTACGTGCCGTGCCTCGCGCAGGACGTTCGGCAGCAGCCTGCCCAACCACCAGCTCCATACCGTGTCGGCGGCGTGCGGTTTCGACCTTGCCAACCACCACCATGCCCTGGCCGATGCCGAGGCGTGCGCGCGGATCGCGCTGAAAATCCTGTAACGGGGTTCCTGTCCCGAAACAGAAACTCCCGGCAATAGCCGGGAGTTTTCGTATTTTCCTGTTGCCGGGTCAGAGCCCCAGCTCCAGCTGGAAGCGGATCTCCCAGCGGTTGTAATCGGGGTCAAACGATTCGCTGCGGTGGTTGTACGACATGTCTGCCTGTACCTTAAGGCTGTGGCCGATGATGTAACGGGTGACGCCTACGGTCGTCTGGTTCCAGCGTTTGTACCCCGCAAAGGGTTGTACTTCGTGCTCGGGGAAGAGCGTCGAATTACGCAGGGCGACCTCCCATTTCTTGTCGAACAGGTAGCTGGTCTGTATGTTGAGCCCCTGCCCGCTGTATACGAAGGCATTGCTCTGGGGGTCGAACAGCGGTCGGTCGCAGCTGCGTCCCATGAAATCGGTATAGAATGCGAATCCCCGGTACTTGAGGATGAAATCCGCAAAATAGGAGCCGATGTTGCGGGTCGCGTCGTCCGGCATGACGGCGCCGCGCTGGCCTTTCAGGCGCGATGCCTTGTGGTTGTAGGAGTAGGCTCCGGCCACGAGTATCTTGACCTGCTCCTCGCCTTCGAAATCTCCCTCCATCACGTCGCCTTTCGACTTGAACCGCCCCAGCGGGTAGAGCTCCAGCCGTCCCGTGTAGGCAAGCCCGCCGTTGGACGAACTGCCCCAGTTGCGGCCTTCGCCCAGCGTCACCGAACCTTTGGCCGAGAGGTTGAAGCCCTCGCCCCCGCGCATGTTGTATTCGCCGAAGAACCCGAAATCGCGGTCGAGGTTGAACTCGCTGTTGACGATGCTGCGGTCGACAAATTGCAGGGCGCTCGAAGAGTTAATGCGCGCCCGGTTGGCCTTGATCTTGGTCTGCCCGAACCCGATGTTCCACTTGGGGCTGGGGACGTAGTAGACGATTGCGTCGCGCACAATGTTCATATTGCCGTTGGGCAGCGGTTCCGTGTCGTAGGAGGTGAATCCCAGCTGAACCGAATAGACCAGTTTCGGGGAATAGATGTACCCGTCGAAGCGCAGGCGCAGGCGCTTGACCTGCGCATCGGTTTTCGTGAGCGTGAAATCCTTGTCGAACGAGAGTCCCACCATGTTCTGCATCCGGAAGCGCATCGTCAGTGAGAACCAGTTGCTTTTGGGACGGAACGTGATGCCCTTGCCGACTTCGAGGTTGGGCATGTTGCGTACGCGCTCCAACAGTTCGTGTTCGTCTTCGAGCGAATCGGCGGAGATGAATTCGGTTTGCCTCAGTGGCGAGCGTTCCTGTGCTGTAGCGATTGCGCAGCTGCACGTCAGCATGAGCAGAAGGAGTGTCTTTTTCATGTCGGTCTTGTCTGTCTGTTTGTTTCGTTTTGTTTCGTTTCGGCCGGGTTCGGGCAAAAATACAAAAAATATGCTCTTACCCGGTTAAGTCGCTGCAAAGTTGGGCGGTAAACCTGAAAAGAATATGAAATAGCCGTTGGAATCTTCCCGAAAAGGAACTAAATTTGTGGTGCGGCATCCGTGCACGGTTTCCGTTGGCGGCATGTCGCCTGCCGGACAATAAACCTGCCGGTTTTACGTTTTATGAAACGACAGAAAAATAAAAAGACGATGACAACGACAAAATTCAAGGGCACGCCCGTGCATATCGACGGCGAATTCATCCGGGCCGGCGCCCAGGCTCCCGATTTCGAATTGGTAAAGGGGGATCTCTCCCCGCTGAAACTCAGTGACCTGAAAGGCAAGCGCGTCGTGCTGAACATATTTCCCAGCCTCGATACGGGCGTCTGTGCGACTTCGGTGCGAAAATTCAATAAGCTGGCATCTTCGCTGCCCGACACGGTCGTCGTGGCCGTGTCGAAAGACCTGCCTTTCGCGCAGTCCCGGTTCTGTACGACCGAGGGTATCGCCAACGTCGTTCCCGCGTCGGATTTCCGTGCTGCGGGTTTTGCCGGCGCCTATGGCGTGCTGATGGCCGACGGCCCGCTGGCTGGGTTGCTCGCCCGTGCCGTGGTGGTGATCGACAAGGCGGGGAAGGTGGTCTACACCCAGCTCGTGCCCGAAATTACCGAGGAACCCGATTACGATGCGGCCGTCGAGGCCGTGAAAGCCTTTTAAACTTAATTAAATAGAACGAAATGATACGATTGAATGTTTTTATCCGTACGACGGATTCCAACCGCGAGGAAGTGGTAAATACGGCCAGGGAACTGGTGGCGGCTTCGCTCAAGGACGAAGGCTGCGTGGCCTATGACCTGTTCGAAAGCACTACGCGCAATGACGTGCTGATGATCTGCGAGACGTGGAGCGACGCCAAGGCGCTGGCCGCGCACGAGCAGGCGTCGCATTTCACGACCCTCGTACCGCGCCTGCACCAGCTCGGCGAGATGAAACTCGAAAAGTTCGTCTTCTGATTCGGTGTCCATGCGGCGGGAAATCCGTTCGCCTTAGAAGGAAAGACAGATATGGAACAGGCCGGCTGGTAATACCAGCCGGCCTGTTCGTATTCGTAAGGATGACCTGCCCGCACTTTAGAACGGATAGCCGATCGCCAGGTGGAACCCGAGCCCGTCCTTGAAACTGGAGATGTTGTAATACCCCGTCTTGTCGGGATTGGGGTAGGGGGTGTGGATGCCGATTCCGAGGTCGGCACGGATGACCAGGTAGCTGATGTCGTAACGCAACCCGAATCCGGTGCCCAGCGCGATTTCATTGAGCAGCCCTTTCCATTTCAGTTCCGCACCGGGGCGTTTGGGGTCTTTTTTCAGCAGCCAGATATTCCCGGCGTCGAGGAAAACGGCGCCGTTCAGGCGTCCCATGATGCCGAAGCGGTATTCGACGTTGGCCTCCAGCTTGAAATCGCCCGTCTGGTCGAGATAGCCGTTGCGGTCGTTGGCCGGGGGACGGTAGCTGCCCGGCCCGAGCGACCGGATCGTGAAGGCGCGGATGCTGTTGGCGCCCCCGATGTAGAACTGTTCGCTGTACGGCATCACCTCGGAATTCCCGTAGGCATATCCCACGCCGACGAGCAGCCGCGTCGCCAGCCAGTTGTTCCGGCGCCCGATGCGGTGGTAGAACTTCACTTCGCTCACCTCCTTGACAAACTGCGAAAAGCGGTTTCCGAACAGATGCTGGGGCTGTTTTTCGCCGAACAGGCTCAGGATGCCCGAGAGGAGGTTCCCGGCCGAGGTGACGCTGTTCTGCCAGTAGAAGCGGCGGTTGCCGGTGCTGCCGTAGGTCTTGTCGAACGTATAGGTATAGTTGATCGACGGTACGAACTGGTTGCGGAAACTCATGGCGATGGCCGGGTTCTCGTCCATCGTCTTGTCGAAGGCTTCGGTCGTGTGCAGCAGCTTGTTGTAGGTGAGTTTGAATACGGTCAGCGAATGGCGGCTGTAAGGCGAGGTCTGGAAATTGTATCCTGCCGAGCCGCTGAACGCGATCAGCCGGAAGAAGCTGGGGCGGTTCATCAGGTCGACCCCGAGTTGGAACGTCGTGCTCCCGGGGTATTTCAGCCTGCGCGTGATGAACGACGGCAGCAACAGCCGCGGAATGCTGAGGTTCGCATTCAGTCCCAGTTCATAGGAGTTGAGCCGTGAGGAACGGCCGCCGGAGTTTTTGTTGCCCGTCTGCCATTCGTACGAGCCGTTCAGTTTCAGGGCGAGGACTTCGCCGCCCCGGAACAGGTTGTTGTTGCTGACCTTGAAGGTGATGCCGGGGCCGATGAAGCTGTTCGACTTCGAGGTTACGTCCGTTTCCAGGGCGGCTTCCAGCGGATAGTCGAACTGCGCGTCGATGGCGACGTCCAGCGTGTCGGAGCCCCGCAGCGAGTCGAGCGGCGTGACGCTCAGGTTGACGGAACGGAAAATGCCCAGCTTGTTGAGGTCGGTCTGCGTGCGGTTTTGGGCATCTACCGTGAAGAGTTGCCCGCTTCGGAGTGTGAGGGCCCCGGACAGGATCCTGGGGCGGATTTTCATCGGCTTCTGGGCGATGACCGTCGCATTGCGCAGGCGGAGCGTGTCCGTCGGGCCGGGTTTGATGTTTGTCAGCCGCACCGTGATGCCGCCCACCCGGTAGGGCTTGAGCGCCACCTCCGGCAGGTTGGGCTTGAGGTTCAGGCGCAGGTCGACCTGCCGCAGACCGGAGGTCGTATCGGCCAGGTATTCCAGGTATTCGGGACGGAAATAGTAATATCCCCTGTTGCGCAGCAGCTGGGAGATTCGTTTGCGTTCGAGCGTGAGGCTGTCCATGTTGTACTGCGCCCCCACGCGGAGCAGGGACGTGGCCCGGAGGCTGTCCATGAGATGCTCCATGCCGCTGTCCACCTCCGGGTAGGCGATCTTCGAATAGTGCCAGGGCGGCGCTATGCCGAGCGTATAGTACACCTTTGCCTTCCGCCCGTGTTTGCGGTAGAGCAGGGAGTCTGCGGCGTGCGAGCCGAAATAGCCGTAATTTTCGAGCACCTGTTCCGCGACCTTCGTCCGGAGCCGGGGCTGTACCTTCGAGATCAGCACGGGCTGTTTGGCCAGCCGTTTGAATAACCAGTATTTGAATCCCTTTTGCCTGGGCGTGTAGAGGTAGTTGTAGGCCCACAGCCCGATCGGCAGCGGGGTGCGGATATAGGGGCTGTAAAGCGGGTTGTTCGGGGCGACCGACAGCGGTTCCTTCACGGCCGATTCGGCTGCGGCGGAGAGCACGACGCCCGAGTCGGGTTCGATCCGGATTTTCTTCACGCCCGTATACAACACCTCGTCCGACCCCAGCCGGCGGGTGGTGGAGCAGGCCGCTACCGACAGCACGGCGCAAACCAGGATGCAGGTATTTCTAATGTGTGCCGGCCTCATCTCGTTTCTGTTTTTTCGCTTTGGGTTTCGTCGACTTGAACAGGTCGCCCAGCCTCAGCAGTTTTTTCCGGATCACGAAGCCCACGCCCGTTTCGGTGATTTCGCCTTCGAGGATGCTTTCATACCCGGTGTGGCGGAATACTTTCAGGTACATGTTGTCGCGCTTGGTCAGCATGTATTCCAGCGAAATGTCGTCGATCAGGTTCTCCTTGAGGTTCTGCGACGGGTCGGCGTCCGTGCTGAACTTGCCTCCGATGACGGCGCGCACGCGGTTGCTGAACAGGTTTTTGGACAACCGGTAGGAGTAGTCGGTGCGCTGGCCGTTGGGGTCGTCCTCGCCGTAGGAGTTGATGCCGAAGCTCAGGTCTACGCCCTTCAGGTTGTTCTGCGCCCACTGGTTCAGCTCCTTCTGGATAAACGAGTTGAGCGGGTTCTCAGAGCTGACCTTCGCCGTGGTTCCGGGGCCCGTGTAGGTGTTGTATATCAGCAGGTTCATAGCCTGGTTGGCGCGTTGCTCGGCCGTGAGCGAATTCAACTGGTTCTGCATGGTGAGGTCTTCGGGGGCCGACAGCCCGAAGCTGATCTCCAGGTCGTCGAGCGAATTGCGGATGTTGATGGAGATGTCGAAATTCACCGCACGGTTGTCCTGCCCGTCCGAGGAGACGTTGGCACGTACGGTCTCCACGGCCGTGATGTTGAATGCCGGGTCGGCGATGTTCCCGATCCATTCGACATAGCTGTCCGGCGTGATCTTGAAGATTTTTTGGGAGATGATGGGCGGATTGTAGCGTACGCTTCCGCCCGAGAGCACGTATTTCCCCGACAGGCGGACGTCGCCCAGCGGGTTCATGGTATAGGTCAGGTTGCCGCCTCCCTTCAGGTCGATCTGGTTGTTGCCGTCCGCCGAAAGGTCTACGGCCGCCTGTACGTCGTTGTTGATGTCGACATTCACCAGCACGTCCATGCCTCCGATGCGTATTGCCTGCGATGTCTCTTCCTGTCCCTGGGAGTCCATTTCCCGGAACGAGACGAACGTCACGATGTTTTGCGGACGCTCCTTCGCGTCCATCGGGGAGTCCTGCATGACGTAGTTGATGTCCGTTCCGCCCAGCAGGGCCACGTTGCCGCGGACGACGAGTTCGTTCAGGGGGCCTTTGGCCGTCGCGTCCAGGTCGAGGTAGGCCTTTCCGTAGACGGCCGTACCCTCCTTCCGGGCTACGTCGACTGCCTGGAAATCCGACGCCCGGAGCGCGAGGTCGGCCGTCATGCGGCTGAAGTCGGCCAGGTCGGCCTCGCCGACGATCGTCAGCGGCTTGCTGTTCGGGGCGAGGAGCGTGTAGTTGTCGAATATGACGCGGCTGTCGTCGATGCGGATCGTGTCGGACGACAACCGGAACGACGTGCCGATCATCGGTACGCGGATTTCGGTCTGTGCGAAGTGCACGCCCCCGTCCAGCCTCGGCCGGTCAGCGGTGCCTCCTGCGTGGATTTTCGCCTGCAACCGGCCGGAGAGGCGGATGAGGTCGTCGGGCAGGAACACGTTGGCCTGCTGCAACGGGAATCCGGGGATCGTCGCCGTGAGGTCGAGCGGGCTTTCGCGCTCTGCGCGGTAATCTCCCCGGACGGTCAGTACCTCGGCGCCGTCGAGCGTCAGCCGCGCATCGGCCACATGTCCCTGATCCTGCTTGTAATAGAGTCCGAAGTCGATGTTGCCGAAGCGCCGTTTGTCGTACGACAGTTCCGCGATGGACAGGTCGCCGCGCAGGGTCAGGCTGTCGGGCGTCATGCCCAGCGTCATGTCCGTACCCAATACCCCGTCGACGGGCGGGGCGGAGGGCAGCAGCCCCAGTGCGGAACCGATGTTCAGGCCGGCGATATCCAGCCGGATGTCGTCGGACGCCCCCGCTCCGGGAACCGTCCGGATTGCGAACCGCTGGTCGCCGTGCCTCATGTCGAGGTCGGCGTCGATGCTTTTGCCATACCTGTAAACGAGGTAATTGCCGGGGTTTACCGTCCAGGGTTCGTACCCGAATACCGGGTCGGGCGGCGTTACGCCCGCCCTGACCAGACTGTCGTTCCATGCGACATCCAGCCCGAAGCGGAACCCCTCGCGTCCCGCCCGGTTTTTCTGGCAGAGGTTTACCTGGCCCCTATTTCCGGCCACATGGCCGTACAGCCCTGCGAGGGCTACGTTGTCCAGGTTCCCCGGGACGTTCGCCGTGCGGAGGAAATAATCCAGCCGGCGGCCGTCCTGCGCGATGCCTGCCGTCAGCGTGTCGAGGACGACGCCTCCCCAGGCCAGCCTCTCCGCCTTTATCCGGAGGGATACCGGCAGGGAGTCGCAATTCACGCCTTCGATGTCCAGCGCGCCGAACGACACCTTTTTTGTTTTCAGAAAATTATTCAGGATATTTTCGCGTCCGGCCGTGACACTCAGGCTGAAATCGGGCAATGCGGGTTTCAGGGCCTCCATGTCGACGCTTTGTGCCCGTATCTGTTGGGCGAGTATGTCGGTGCTCCGCGTCAGGGCCGGAACCAGCGAGTCCACGGGCCCGGGGGAGACGAATGCCAGCGACAGGTCGCCGGATGCCAGTTTGGCCCGCGTCGCCGTCGTGTCGGAGCTCAACGACAGGCTCGTCGGACGGATGCGGTCTGTGCGGTGCCGGGTTCTGACCTCGATGCTGTCCAGGGCTATCCGGGCCGTATAGCTGCCGGCGTCCGAGGCGGACGCCCCGGCCTCCAGCGCAAACGACCCGCCGATTTTCTGCGGGGAGATTCCCAGCTCTGCCAGGTCGAAATCGAAGACGTTGCCCGTGAGCCTGACTTCCTGTTTCCGTTCGGTCAGCGTGCCCGAGATCAGTAGCAACAGCCGCAGCGCCTCGTCCCGGTCGGACAGGCGGCCGGAAAGCTGCCCTCCTTCGAGGTTTGCGTTCAGCTTCACGCCTCCGAAATCCCTGCCGCGGAACTCCGCCCGGTCAACCTGCAGGCGGATGTTCCCCCGGGTCTGCGCCCGGAGCGGATCGAATCCGCTGCCCCCGGCCTGCAGCGCCAGGTCTAAAAGGCCCAGCGAATCGGCCGGCAGAAAACTGTTCAGCGGGAAGCTGTCGCACCGTAATTCGATTCCGTAGGCCTCGCTGCGGGTATCCAGCCGACCTTGCAGGGCTATCTCCCCGCCGTCGGTCGAGAGCGTCGAAGCGGCCGAGAATGCCCCTTTGTCTGCGCCGGCCGTTCCGCGGAGCCGGATGCGGTCGGGAATCGCTATGCGCCGCCGCAGGGCGGAGTCGGGCAACAGCGCTTCGAGGAACGCCATATCCCTGAAATCGCCTTCGAACCGTGCGGAAGCCTCCATGCGGCCGGGGTCGAGCACGTTTCTCGCCGCCCCGTCCGCCGTGAATGCGACGTGTCCGGGCGAGGAGATGTCCAGCCCGGCTTTTCCGATGTCGCCCAGCGTCCCCGCTGCGGTGAGCGCCAGGCTGACGATACGTCCGTCGAGCACGGGCGGTATCAGCGCCGGATAGAGGTATTTTAGGTCTTTGGTGTTCACGTCGGCCATGAGGTCTGCCTTGAGCGGCGAATCCGGAGCCAGTGCCAGAATCCCCTCCCCGGCGGAGATGTTGGCCTCGATCCGGGAAAAGGGCGTTTTCAGGGTGACGCCGGCAAGTGATATGCCCGAGGCGTCCATGCCAATGTCTCCGGTCATGTCGCTCACCGTGAGCCCGCTGCGCTCGGTGAACGCCATGCGGCGGATTTGCAGGGCTATGTCCGCACCCCGGTTGTAGATCGAATCGACCGCCAGGTCGAGCGTCGAGAGGACGATGAACGACGGGTCGAATCCCGCTGCGGGACGATGGTTCAGCAGCCCGTATTCCGCCCGGTTGTCGTCCAGCACGACGCTGCCGACCCGTACTGTCCAGGGGAGCGACGGCGTGCTGCCGCCGGGGACGGGAGCTGCCTCCTGTTTCTCTTTTCCGGGCACTGCCGGCCCCGTCAGGTAGGAGTAGCCGCCCCGGTTCAGCAGTACGCTTTTCACGGATACCTGCTGGCTGTCGAGCCGCACCCGGCATTCATCCACCGTGCCTTCGGTCAGGCGGACGGAGAGTTCCGATACGGCGGGTGCCGTCCGCATCCCGAAAGCTAGGTTTCCCACCGAGAGTTTCCCGATGCCAATCGTCCACGGCAGTGCGGCCGTAGTGTCCGCTTCCTCTTTCGGAGCCGCTTGCGTTATGTCCAGCCGGACATCGGCATCCGACAGGACGAGGCTGGCGATGCCTGCCGTATTTGCCGAGAGGTCGGCCTTGGCCGCATCCAGGGACAACAGACCCGCCGAAAGGCGCATGTCCATGCCCGCCAGCGAATCCTTGTAGCGGGCGGCGACCCGCTCCAGCCCGAAGCTCCGGATGACGACCTCTTTCCGAACCAGGGGCCACAGGGCGACATCCAGCGAGAGCCTGCCGCAGCTGAGGAGCGTATCGGCCTTGTCGACCAGCAGCGTGTTGTCCACCGACAACCGGAGCGGAAAGGAGAGCCGGAGACGTTCGACGGACAAATCCATCCCGAGCGCCCGCGAGGCATAGCCGACCGCGCGCTTCCGAACGAAATCCTGTACGGCCGGTATGTAGAGCAGGGCGGGAACCAGTATCAGGACGACGAGGACAACGAGCAGCGCACGGAGCGTATATTTGATGATCTTTTTCAGCATTAAAATATAGTGTCGTGTATTGTAACGCCGTATAATACAATGTGTTGGTGCGTGAAAGCGCTCTTGGTTTTACGGGCAGCCCGTAAAATCGTGGCAAGTTACTAAAAATCCGATGATTGCACAACGGCAATTCCCCCGATAAACGGGCTTATTCGAGGTCTCAATCGTCTTTTTTGATTTCACCCAGCTGCCCGGGCGGTGCCTAAGCGGCTGACACAGCCGTTGCCGGGGGACATATATCGCATATCCCCGCCGGACGCCGTGCCGCGCCTACCGGAAGAAACTGACGAGCAGCATTACATTCAGGACTGTCACTACGGCCCCGATCCCGTAGAGCAGGTATTTGGTGAACCGCGAGTTCCGGTATTTGCCCATCACACGCTCCGAAGAGGTCAGGTGTACCTGCAGGAAGACCGTGAAGGGCAGCTGGATGCTGAGTATCATCTGGGAGTAGATAAGTCCTTTGAACGGGTCGCCGATCAGCAGGATGATCAGGAATGCGACGACCAGCGAAACCATCACGCCCGTCCGGGAGTGGTTGTCCCTGATGTCGTAGGGCTCTTTGAATATCCCGGCGAAGATCGAGCCCGCGGCCATCCCCGAGGTGATCGTCGAGGAGATCCCCGCGAAGAGCAGGGCGACGGCAAAGATATGCGTCGCGCTTCGCCCCAGGAGCGGTTGCAGGAGCGAATCGGCCTGCTGCAACTCCTCCACAGGTGTTTTTGTCACGAAGAAGGTCGCTGCGGCCAGCAGGATCATCGCGCTGTTGATCGCCCAGCCCACCAGCATCGAGAAGATCGTGTCTGCGTACTCGTAGCGCAGTTGCCTGCGGATGACCGCGTCGTCGCTCAGGTTCCACTGGCGGCTCTGGATCACCTCCGAATGTAGGAACAGGTTGTGGGGCATTACCACTGCGCCCAATACGCTCATGATGATGACCATCGAACCTTCGGGGAACGAGGGCGTCACCCATGCCCGGGCGGCTTGCGGCCAGTCGATCGTTACCAGCGACAGTTCGTAGATGAACGACAGCCCGATGATCGAGACGAAGGCAATGATCCATTTTTCGATCAGCCGGTAGCTGTTGGTGAAGAGCATGACGACCACGAACACGAGCACCAGCAGCGCGCCGATGCGCACCGGTACGCCGAACAGCATTTGCAATGCGATCGCCCCGCCCAGGATTTCGGCCAGCGAGGTGGAGATCGACGCCAGCACGGCCGAACCCAGCAACGGGCGCGACCATGCGGGTTTGAGGTATGCAGATGCCGCTTCCGACAGGCAGAGGCCCGTGGCGATGCCCAGGTGTGCGACGTTGTGCTGCAATACGATCAGCATCACGGTCGAGAGCGTCACCATCCATAGCAGCGTGTATCCGTATTGTGCGCCTGCGGCCAGGTTTGAAGCCCAGTTGCCGGGGTCGATGAACCCCACGGTGACGAGCAGTCCCGGGCCGATGTATTTGAAAATCTCCAACCCGCCCATCCGGGGCTTGTGATCCGGGCCGAAGAGTCGAGACCAGAATGACATAGTTACATAGTTTATTTCGGCCCGCAAAATAAGAAAAATAAATCGTTTTTACGGGTTGCCTGCCGGACAACTTCGTGCGGGCGCGTCAATTGCCGGCTCGGTTTTCGGTTATAGGTGCAAGTGGAATAATTTGGCGATGCCCGTCACGACGATCTGCACGCCGACGCAGAAGGTGAAGAAGGCGACCATCTTGTTGATGACGATGCTGCCGCTGGTGCCGATTTTCCGTATGATGCGCTCGCCCTGCGACAGGAACAGGTAGAGGATCAGGCACATCAGCACGATTACCAGCGCGATGATCGCATAGGAGAGCAGCCCTTTGGCCCAGCCGTCCTTCATGCTCACCGAGGCCATCAGCGTCAGGATGACCGAGACGCTGCCCGGGCCGATGCTGATCGGGAAGGTGATCGGGTAGAAGACCTGCGATTCGAGGGCTATTTTGTGGAGCGGGTTGACATCCTTGCCCTGCGCGTGCCCCACCGAGGAGTCCGAGTCGCTGAGCCATTGCAGGGCGGTGCGGCAGATCAGCAGCCCGCCGCCCAGCTGGATTACCGGCAGCGAGAGCCCGAAGAGCGTCAGCACGAAATGCCCGACGGCCAGGCTGCCCAGCCCGACGAGCAGATAGTCGGTGATGATCCTCCGGATGATCGACTTGCGGTCTTCATCGTCCAGCCCCGACAGAAGCCCGTTGACCAGGAAGCCCGCACCGACGGGGTTCGCCACCGGAAACAGCGCCATGAAGGCGGATATGAACGTGAAAAGAAATCCTTCCTTTAACATCTTGGGGTTCGGAACTTTGTATTGTGGTGCGAAAATTATCAATAACTATTCCAAACCTCCGGTATGTCCGCATAATATGTTCCGGGGCGCAAATTCGCGGGCGGCCTTTTCCCTGCTGCCGGTTTTCCCTGCTGCCGGCGGCAGCGCCCTGTCGCTGTCGCCGGGACGACGTGAGGCCGCCTGCTCCGGTTACGGAACTTTTTTCGGGCTCCTTTTCCTGCGGCCTTGCCCGCTGGCATTCGCTCCATGCCCGGGGAGCGGCGATGCTCCTTTGCAGGGCTTCGAATCCGGCTGTGGGCGGGGGCGTGCGGCGCCGCACGCCCCGGTGCGGATATTCCGGGCCGTATCCCATGCCGGTTCCTCTCCACCGTCCCGTATACGTCGTGACGCGGTGCTCAGCGCATGATCCTGGCGGGCTCCACGGCCTCGTCCTCGGTATCGCCGGGGCTGAACTCCTTGTCTGCGAAGAGTTCGGCGAGCCCCGTGATCTGTTTCAGGCGCAGCAGTTCGTCGCGATCCATGCCGATGTGGCGCATGATCCACTGGTCGGACATCTGTGCCCGCGTCAGCTCGGCGACGATTTCGCTCATCAGCTCTACGTTGTGTGTGCCGCGCGCCCGGTTGTGGCGGATGGTCGAGGCCATGCGGTTCGAGATGTCCTTTTCGATCACCGCCACGGGCAGCAGGCCCCTCTCCCGTTCGTAGATGCGTTTCGACCGCTTGAGCACCAGGTAGCGGTGGTAACCGTCCACCAGTTCGTAGAGATCCTTTTCGGCATCGTAATAACAAACGCACGGCATCGTGTAGCCGTCCTCCCAGATCGACAGCTCCAGCAGTTTCATTTCGGGCGGGGCTACGACGTTGGGGTTGTAGCTGTTCGCCACGACTTTCTCCACCGGCACGGCTCTGACGTCATAGACAGGGCTCCGGTACGTTGCTTTTGTCGGAGGGTTGCAGTAACGATTCATATTTTTCCATGATTTTATTTCGGCGCTGCGTCTCGCTTTTGTTCGGCGAGAATCCCATGTATTTGCAGGCATGGTCGTTCTTCAGGATGCAAATGCAGATCCGCTTGAACGTCGGCAGCCGGCTGAATTCCGGAAGGTCTATGTCGTCGAGGTATTCCATGCGCACCGGACGTTTGTCCGTCCGGTAGGCGCTCTTGCCGCCGATTTCAATCCGAATACCCGCCTTTTGCAGCTTTGCGATGGTTTCGTCGGGGAGGCACCCGCCCTTCTCGCGCCAGAAACGGATGCTTACGGAGAGCTTTTCGAGGTAGTTATTCCGTGTCCGCTCCGGAAGCGTCGAGAGCAGGAAATGCATGTAACCTTCCCAGGTCATCCCTTTCGGCAGCTTGACCGATTGCCAGCCGGTGGCAGCCGTCCGGCCGTACAGCGCCGCGAAGTTGGCGCCGTTGACCCGGCCGATCATGCGGCCCCACGTGTCCGGGTCGATGGCCTTGTAGAGATGCAGGCTCGAAATCGCCTGCGAGATGAAAGGGCTGGCTACGCGTTGGCTCTCCAGCGGTACGCCGGCCATGTAGAAGAGGTCGTAAATACGGTTGTAGGGCCAGCCGAACCGGCCGTTCGCCGTCCAGATGTCGGTCGTGAGCCAGTCGTAGAGCGGGTAGGCGTTGCAGATTCCGCCGCCGACCCATTGGCGTATCCACCGCTTGCCCGAAAATCGGTGGTGGTTGCGGTCGCTGTATATGGTGCGCCAGCGGTTGAAACTCTCCTGCGTGCGGATGCCGATCAGGCAGCACGTGCGTGCCGCCCGGTTGCGGGCGTGGAGCCACTCGGCAAAGCAATTCTGGAATTCGTAGTCCCACATGTCGTCCCTGAAGAACGGGAAGTCGCGGTGCGTGAGGCAGTCCGCAGGCATCTCTCGCACCCACAGTTCCCGCTTGGACTCTTCCCACGGCCTCCAGTACTGCTGGAACATCGAGGTACAGGTCAGCACCTTGAACGGCACGCAGACCCGGTAGACGTCGAGTATGTCGGCGTTCGCGGCCAGCGTCCGGTTGACATAGTCGACCGTGTCGCGGTACTGTATCTCGTAGTCCATGTGGAATACCCCGATGCGGCGTTTCAGATGGTGCCGCCGTATGTAGTCGATGCACAGGTTGAGCAGCACGCCGCTGTCCTTGCCGCCCGAGAAGGAGACGTAGACGTTGTCGAAGAGATCGAATACGGTTTTCAGCCGTTGCTGTGTCCGCTCGTAGACGTTCATGGCTGCGGACGTTTATTGTCGTACTGCATCGCGACGTACTGCTTCCACTCCCGGATTGCGGCGAACCCCTCGGTGCGGAATATCTCCGCATGGCGGATCAGCGTGACGGAACGTATCGTATAGTCGCGGCCATAATACCGGACGACCTCCCGCAGGAACCGCGCGAGCAGCTGCGGGTCGTCGCCCGAGACATAGTAGTTGTTGATCCTTGCGATCCCGCTGTCGGTAATCTCCACCGGCACGAATCCGTAGACATTTTCACCTTCCCAGGCGACGAACCACGTATGCGAACGCGAAGTCCAGAACGGATAGTTGTTGTTCTGGCGCAATACGCTGCGCCGCATGACCAGAGGCGCGACGAGTGTGTAGAGGCGAGGCGAAGTTCCGTCCAGTTTTTCGATTGTCATATCCCCGATGCCGCATTTGCGGACTGAATGTTGTATATTTGCGACTGGAAGTTACGAAAAGAGTGTAATTTATTGGAAATGAGCGTAGGTTAATTGCTCATGATAGTAATAGGTTACGAATTAGTTAGTTATCTACTGCATCATCCTTCTGCGCGTTGCGTAACCTTCAAAGAACTCTTCGTATGCAAAAATAGAAATTAAACGGGAGATTTAGAAATAAATCTCCTGATTTTTTATCCTCACATATAAGTTTTTCCGTAAAAGCGGTTTTGTCCGTCGGCACACCATCGCCCAAAGAGATTTTGGACAAACGTATGCCGACTACCGCATAAGCGGAGAAAAGGGCTTTGCCTCACGCCTAAACAGAAGTTTAGACTGATGATGCAAGGCCCATTTCTTTTGCGCTTATGCCAGAGAGGTGCTTTTACGGGTTTCTGACGATTTTTCTTTTTTGCTGTTCCTTTGAGCCGTAAGCGGAAAGCCGCGCATGACCGCCCGATCCGTAAATGGAACAAGCCGTCATACACGGCAGGCAAACCGGGAAGAATGATTTTATCCGTCAGACCGGACACGCTCGGCCAGACATATAAAATCATACTTCCTTGCCGGTGGTTTGCCCGGTTCCACGCTTCCGGCTGTTTCCCTTTTTCTTTTGTGGACTTCTTTTTTACGGATTTCTCTTTTGAAGTTTTCCTGTCCAATCTGCCTCCACTTCCGTTTACCTCCATTTTCGCGTCTTTCAGTGAGCCGCATCAGGCAGTCATTTCCGTTCTGGGCGCAAAGGTAATTCCGGGATTGGACG
>ULOL01007911.1_pt1 | contig 37249 bp, 27 predicted proteins | sample 1952611 | NCBI WGS metagenome assembly ULOL01 (sample SAMEA4835604, study PRJEB28245) | human gut metagenome | biome: gut microbiome; material: fecal sample | place: Denmark | collected 2008 | reverse complement strand
GCATATGCTCTTCCGCCGTCTCTTGGAAGTATATTCTTTCCCATATATATTGCAAGACATGTTACTGCAAATGCAAATAATATGCTGGCAAATGTAACTACATTTATGTAGCTGGGACTTATCAGGTAATAAATCATAATAATTCTCCTTAAAATATAAACTTTTATATAAAAACCAGTATACTTATGATAAGTTTATGCAATTATGATGTCAAGTGTAAGATTGAAGTTAATTCTAAAATAGCACGTATGTTTTACGGCTGGAAATTATAAATTGAATAAAAATGACCGATTGTCAAAAAAATCAATAGTATTTAATCTAATGTTATGGTAAAATACAGCTATACAAATGCGTATGTGACCTGATAATATTTTTAGTAGTGCTAAGAGATATAATGGCAGCATATAATAGGTAATAGTGTGCCGATATGAGTAAAACAGGATTAGGCTATTTAAGTTAGGTATCAGGTAATATTAAGTGGAAGGGCGGAGTTATATGGCTATGGCTGATGTATTGAATTATGATGATGTATGCATAAGTGAATTGGATGCTTATCTTTTTGGACAGGGAACTCATTACGAAATATACAATAAGATGGGTGCTCACGTTGCAAAGAAAGATGGTAAGTCAGGTGTTTATTTTGCTGTATGGGCACCAGCGGCTAAGGATGTGTATGTAATAGGTGAGTTTAACGACTGGAAAGCCTATGGATATGACATGAAGAAGATATCAGATGGCGGCATATATGAGCTGTTTATAGAAGGTGCGAAGGAAGGTCAGATGTATAAGTATCTGATTATCGGGCAGAACGGGGAGGCTATATATAAGGCAGACCCATATGCGAATGCGGCACAGTTAAGACCGGAAACAGCTTCTATAGTAGCTAATCTTAACGGATTTAAGTGGACAGATAATGCATGGGTTGAGGCTAAGAAGAAGGAAGACCACTTAAAAGCACCTATGTCGATATACGAGTGTCATCTTGGCTCATGGAAGAAGCAGGATGATGGCACAGAAGACGGATATATTAATTACAGGGATATTGCACCAGAGCTTGCTGAGTATGTATCTGATATGGGTTATACACACATTGAGCTTATGGGTATTGCTGAGTATCCGTTTGATGGTTCATGGGGTTATCAGGTAACAGGGTATTATGCGCCAACAGCAAGATATGGAACACCTGAGGACTTTATGTATTTTGTTAATTATATGCACAGCAAGAAAATCGCAGTCATTCTTGACTGGGTTCCTGCACATTTTCCAAAGGATGCGCATGGACTTGCCAACTTTGATGGAAGCTGCGTATATGAGTATGCTGACCCAAGAAAGGGAGAACATCCTGACTGGGGTACGAAAGTATTTGATTATGGTAAGAATGAAGTGTCTAACTTCCTTATTGCTAATGGTATGTTCTGGGTGGACAAGTTCCATATTGATGGATTAAGAGTGGATGCGGTTGCTTCTATGCTGTATCTTGATTACGGCAGAACAGAGGGCAACTGGGTGCCTAACAAGTACGGTGGTAATGGCAATCTTGAAGCTATGAGCTTCTTAAAGCACTTTAACAGTATGATGAAGAAACGTTTCCCACAGGCAGTTACTATAGCAGAGGAGTCAACAGCATGGCCTATGGTAAGTGGTGACCCTGACAACGGAGAGTGTCTCGGATTTACATTTAAGTGGAACATGGGCTGGATGCACGATTTCCTTGAATATATGAAGCTGGATCCTTACTTTAGAAAGTTTAATCACGGTAAGATGACATTTTCTTTGATGTATGCATACAGTGAGAACTTTATACTTGTTCTTTCACATGATGAGGTTGTTCATCTTAAGTGTTCTATGCTTGGAAAGATGCCGGGCGACAGAGAGGACAAGTTTGCCAATCTTAAGCTTGCCTATGCTTATATGTGCGGACATCCTGGCAAGAAGTTACTTTTCATGGGACAGGAGTTCGGTCAGTGGAATGAGTGGAGTGAAAAGAGAGCACTCGACTGGTATCTGTTAGAGGATGATTCGCATAAGGAGTTAAAGGATTTCACAAAGGCATGTCTTATTCTTAATAAGAAGTACAGATGTCTTTACGAAACTGATTACAGTCCTGAGGGCTTCCGTTGGATTAATGCCAACGATAAGGATAACAGTGTATTTTCATTTATAAGAATAAGTCCTGATAAGAAGAGGCATCTTTTATTCGTGTTTAACTTCACTCCGGTTGAACGTCCTAACCACAGAATTGGCGTTCCAGTAAAGGGAAAGTACAAGCTTGTTCTTGGTGATGATATGAAGAACCAGAAGAAGACTCTTACAAGTGTGAGAGGTGAGTGCGATGGATATAAGGAATCACTTCTTATTGACTTACATAGATATGGCATAGCTGTATATGAATTCAATGGTGATGTGAACGCACATAAGCCAACTAATATTTAAGGAGCGCAAGCAATGAGCAGTGCCGGACGAAAGCCTGACAGTCAAGAAAAACGGCAGCTTTTCTTGACATGTACGGCAGAGTGAATAAATTATGCTATAATGAGCATAGAGAAAGAAGCTGATTATACATATATGAATAATAATGGGACAGGGTATGATTAAAATACGGCTGTCCCGTTTTTTGATTCATTACATTCTGAGGATTTTGTCAGAAGCAGGATGAAATTTTTAATCTGACCATTTGCAGACATAGATTAAATATTTTGTGTGATATGACCGAAATATATGATAACAGGGTCAAAAGGTCTAAGCCCACATGAGCTTGCTCATAAATGGGTAAAAGACCTTATTATAGAAGTAATCAGCACTAAAAAATAGTTTAACAAGCACATAAGACTACAAACACGGAGGTTAATAAGGAATATATGTCAGTTTCAGTATATGCAGGAGATTTTAATAAAGGAAACGTAAAAAACGGGGTTAATGCAGGAACTTCCATTAATTATAAGGAAAATAACGCTGCCAAAGCATACGGAGTGAGTGGCAATTATGGCGGAGTTGTCGTGTCAGGCGGACAGGATAACAGCAGACTTAGGGATAATACATATGAGTCACTTTTAAAGGAAGCAGAGGATGTAAAACAGCAGATTATGGACTCTGCCAAGACAGCACAGATAAGCTTTAAGGCACTTGTCAAGAAGCTTTCAGGAATGGAGTCGGTTGATATATCGGGGGATGGATTTAATATTATGGATTCGTCACCAGATGAGATGGTGTCTATTATAGATAAGATAAGAATAGAGCTTGCCATGCATTCAGATGATTATGTGGCTTATGGTACAGGTGTAAGTAAGAGTGCCATAGAGCAGGTGGCAGGTAGTGCAGGAGTGTCTGCTGACGTAGTGGAAAGGCTTAGCGGCGCAGGAGTAAGTCTTGATGAAGATACATTAAAGCAGGCGCAGTCAGCTCTTGATCAGGCAACGGCTATAGGAGAGCTCTCAGAGAAGGCAAAGTACTATATGATAGCCAACGACATAGCACCTACTATAGATGGTATATATAAGGCAGAAATGTCTGTTGCAGGTATGCCACAGTCAAGTGGTTATGAAATATCATTTCAGGAGTTTAATGCGATGAGACCTCAGATAGAGTCGCTTATAACAAAATCAGGTCTTACGGTTAATCTTCAGAACCTTAATAACGCACAGGACCTTATCAACAATAATATTCCTGTTACAGAGAAGACACTTAAGTTCAAGTCTATGCTTGATTCACTTAAGGTGGATGACCTTGGAACACAGGAAGGACAGAGCAGGGTGCTTGATAAGATAGCAGACCAGATGGCGATAGGTGGGGATGCTTACGATACACCTCTTACCAACGACCCATCTATATGGGAAAATGTAAAGTCAGCCATAGTTACATTGGCAGATGCAAGCTATGATGATATTGTAAATGTAATATCATCTGGAAAAGCATTTACAATATCAAGTCTTAAAGTCGTTATGCAGGTAGGATGGAGTATGGATGGCACAGCTAATGCAGGTCAGACCAATGCAGCAGCACAGCAGGCATACGTTAATCAGCCGGTTATGGCACAGCAGCCAGTGTATGCAGGACAGGCAGGTGCAGGACAATACGGTTCATATATGCAGACAAGCGGTGGTGCAGGACAGGTAGGTCAGTATGGCGGATACCAGTACAGCCCGGAAAAGGCATACAATACACTTCTTGAGGCAAGAATGTTACTTACAGCAGGTTCAGGTATCGTACTTGAAAGAAATAACACACCACTTCTTTATACACCTATTGATGAACTGACTGATAAGTTAAAGACTATGGAGGCAAATGGTTCAACATATGCAGGAAATATGCAGATGTACAATGACGTGCTGGATGTAAGAAAAGCGCTTTATGATATTGAGATAGCACCAGCACAGATGTATCAGAAGCTTATGAACAGCGACCCATACAAGCTTAGTATTTCTATGGTGTCTAATGTTGCAAGCAGCTTAAGAAGCAGATATGCGCAGGCTATTGGTACTTATAAGACTGTTGGAACACAGGTAAGGGAAGACCTTGATGATTCTATGCTTAAGGCAGTCAATAACAGTGCCGGTGGAATTATGGAAAGACTTGAGCTGGAGAATACACAGGAAAACAGGGATGTTATAAAGCTCCTTGCTTCTAACAACATTGACATAACCAGGGAGTCAGTAGAAAGAGCAAGAAAGATATATTCAACTCTTAATAATCTTGTCAATAACATGAAGCCTGAAACAGTTGTAAAGATGATAGATTCAGGTATCAATCCAATGGATACAGATATATGGACTGTTAACGATTATCTTAGCAGAATGAATCAGGGTGCAACTAAGGATAACGAGGAGAAGTACTCAAGATTCCTTTATAAGCTGGATAAAACAGGTGGAATTACTGAAACAAAGAAGAAACAGTTCATAGGTATCTACCAGATGATGAATATATTTACAAGAGATGCTGGTGTATGTGCCGGAGCACTTATGAAGCAGGGTAAAGAGATTACTATGGGTAATCTTATCAGTGCTTACACAAGCCGCAAACATTCAGGAATAGATGTGACTATTGATGATACAGTTGAATTCACTAAAGAAGATAAAGATATGGTAAGTTACTTTGAGTCTTTATTTGCAAAGTCACAGCAGTATATCACACCTAATACATTGAAAGAATCGGACATTGATATGCCGATTGAAGACCAGCATGTAGAACATTTTGCAGAAAATCTTGCTGAGAATTATGATGAAGAACTTGAAAAGCAGTTAGACAGCAGCTATATAAAGGATGTGACACAGAAGGCAGCAGATGCCGATGCAGAAGTCACAAGAGAGTTAAGAAGAGCCGGAATTAATGAGAATATCGGTAATATTAATGCTGTAAATGAACTTCTTGCAACTGGAGAACTTATGGCATATACAAGAGCGCTTAAGGGCAAGGGAATTGGAAGTGCAGAAGCTGCCAGAGATAAGAACAGTACAGAGGCGGCTGCGTTTATTGACAGTAAGGAGAAGCTTTCAGAAGTATTATCAGGAAGAGAAAAGCTTGAAGCACTTTACACTAATCTTGAAGAGGCAGCAGGTGATGAACTTGAGGAGGCTATTGAGAGTTCACTTACAGATACAGAGGAAGTTTCTGTTGACTATGATACATTTGAAGAATTAAGAATAAGTAACCGACAGATAAGATATATAAGTAATCTTGCAAGAAAAAATGACTACCGTATACCATATGTAAAGGATGGAAAGGCAGGTCTTATTAATCTTACATTCCTTTCAGACAGTAAGGATAAGGGAAAAATATCTATTAAAATGAATACTTCAGCTTATGGAGAATTATCTATTGAGGCGAAGGTTAATGGAAAGGATATGAGTATATTTGTAAAGCAGGATGCCAATAAAGTACATCCTGATGATCACAGCATATATAAGAGCTTTGGTGAGCTTGAAACAGCCCTTAAGAGCGGTCACAATATGGACAGTGTAAGGATTAACACAGTAAGAGTGCCAGATGTTAATTATGTTACTTATGAGAATTCGGGAGCATCTGTTCCAGCGGATGAGCTGTACAGAATAGCGCAGACCGTTACAGGAGTATTCTTTGGTAAGTAATAACCTGATTAAAGAATTAACTATAACTACCGATATAAGATATATGAGTTCAATCACGGAGGATTGATAATGTCAGTACAGCAGGGAAGCAGTATAAGATATTTGCGCCGTAGTGTGCGCGGGAACGAGGAATAAATATGAGAATTAACACTAATATATCAGCCATTATATCAAATAATGCATTACAGAAAGCGCAGAATTCTTTATCTGACTCTATCCAGAGACTTTCATCAGGATATAAGATAAACAGTTCCGCAGATGACCCTGCCGGATGTGCCATATCAGAAAAGATGAGAATTCAGATAAGAGGTCTTCAGCAGGCGAATAATAATACTACAGATGGTGTATCTGTGCTCAACACAGCAGAAGGTGCTATTGTAGAGATACAGTCTATGCTCACACGTCTTAAGGAGCTTACAGTACAGGCAGCCAATGATGTTAACTCGGATGATGAGCGTTCTGCCATACAGCAGGAGATTGATAATGTCAATCAGGAAATAGACAGAATATCAGAACAGACAGAATTTAACACACAGTCACTTATCAATGGTAATCTTTCAAGAAGAGTATATTCAGATACTCAGGGAGTAAACCAGCTTTCAATATCAGATGGCTATAAAGCAGGGATATATGGAATTACAATAACACAGGATGCAAGACAGGCTGTAGCAGTATGCGGACAGATAACTATGACAGCTGCAGATACTATCACTAAAGACCAGGAGGGCACTATATCTGTTAATGGATATAAGATAGGCATAGAAGAGGGAGATACTCTTGATACTATTATGGATAAGTTAGTATCAGGTGTCAATCTTACAGGTGGCAAGGCATTTGCAACAGCAGATGCTGCTAATAATACAAAGACCAATGGAACAGATTATGCAGGTTACACAGCCTCTTCAACATATACAGGAAGCAGTCTTGTTATAATGACAAACCAGTACGGAAGAGATCAGAAGCTTGATATTACATGCAGTAATGAACAGCTTGCAGGACTTCTTGGATTAACAGATGCATACGATGCAGATGGAAGCGGCGAAGGCATACATGCAGAAGGAAGCGATGTTATTGCTGAATTTGCACAGGAGACAGATGAGAATGGTAACGCAACAGGTAGCAGAGTTGGCTTCGGTGATTCAGCAGTTCTTTCTACTAATGGTACAAAGGTTACTGTAAAGGATGTTAATAACAAAGAATTCGTTATGGATATTCCAGGTAATGTTGCAGGAACAGTATTTGATGATTCAGTAGGTGCAAAGCAGAGCGGAAAGTCATCGCCATCCGGTGGTACACCAACTGATATCAATCAGGATGTTACAGATGTAGGAACTATGAGCATACATGTAGGTGCGAATGAAAATCAGGTTATCGTGCTTGATATTCCGCCAATAACTACATATACAATAGGAACAGATAACATTAATGTTATGACAAGCTATACATCACAGTTAGCAATAGCATCTGTAGATACTGCTATTAATTATGTCAACTCAGTACGTTCAAAGATTGGTGCATATGAAAACAGATTTGAGCATACTACTAATAACCTTGAGGTATCAGAGGAAAATGTAACTAAGGCATTATCAGCCAAGATTGATACAGATATGGCAGAAGAGATGACAGAATATACATCACAGACAGTACTTACGCAGGCTGCTACATCTATTCTTTCACAGGCTAACCAGAGACCTTCAGAGGTGTTACAGCTTCTTCAGAACTAGAACTAATGTAATGTGAGTATGTCATTTATGGGGCATATAAAGCATAAGGTTACAGGAATGGGGATTATATGGATAATGATATGATAAAAACCTATTCATATAGAATATCACAGGCTACAAGGTCGCAGCTTGTTGTTATAACATATGATATTGTGATAGATTATCTTAGTGAGGCGGTCCAGAAGGATGACAGCGGGTTCAAGGAAAGCCTTCATATGGCTATGAGAGGAATAGACCAGCTTATCACGGGACTTGATATGAAATATGATGTGTCTGTACAGCTATATCAGTTATATAATTATATGAAAAGGTCACTTATAAATGCACAGGTTTCGTGTGACCATGAAAAGGTTAATGAAGTATCAGGACTTATGAAAAAGCTGAGAGCTTCATTCTTAGAGGTAAGCAGGCAGGATACATCAGAGCCGCTTATGAAGAATACAGAAAAAGTATATTCTGGCCTTACATATTCAAGATACGGAGCTAACGAGATGGCACAGGATACTCTTGGAAACAGAGGATATAAGGCATAAAAATAGGTCATCCACTTTATATATGGTGGATGACCTTATTTTTATTACAGGGTGTCAAAGCTGTAATACATTTGGACTCTGACATCACGAGAAGCTTCTATTGTAAATAATACTAATTATGCGCGGTTTTTCTTAGCTGCATAACCTGCTGTGCATATGCCAGATACAGCTGCTAAAGCAAGAACTGCGTATAAGTAAACATTATATGAGTCAGCAGTCTGTACAGATGTTTCAGAAGCTGTAGAGCTGTCAGCAGAAACAGAAGAAGCTTCTGTAGAAGCATTTGCAGAATTATCTGTAGAAGCAGCTGTAGCAGAAGAATTATCTGCTGTAGTGCTGTCTTCTGTAGAGCCGCTATTATCAGCATCGTTCTTAGTATTATCAGATGGTGTATTAGTATTATCATCAGAAGCATTATTCTTAGCATCTGCAATAGCCTTTACCTCTGCTGATACATCGAAAGGATTAGCCTTTCCTTCGAGCGCATAAAGATAAGTTACAAGACCTATCATAGCATCCTGACTTGCGTATGTTGATATCTTTTCAGGATTGTAATAATCTTCTATAGGAGTGTATGCACCCTCTATCTTATCAGACTTAAAGTTAGCAACAAATCCCTTATATGTAGTAGCTGCAAATGCTGCATCACCATACTGTGCCTGCATAGCAAGTGCAAGTGCTGTAGAGTCAGAGTTAAGTGAACCCCAGCTTGTTATAGTTCCGTCTTCCGGATTAGCAAGGCTTGTTGTGTAAGCTGTTGCGCCGTCAATCTGTTTCTTAACTTCAGCATCAGTCTTATAGAGACTTGCGAAGAAAGGAAGTACAGTACCATTGTTATCAGCGCTGTGTCCCCAGTAATCAATACCGCTGTTATCTGTGCAGAGTGCAAGTAAAGCTGTCTTAGTTACAGCAACAGCATTATCAGCATTAGTAAGACTGTCCTTGTAAGAAGCGATGGCAGCGTAGTAAGCACCTAAAAGATATGGGTTAAGATTATTAGTGAGCTCATCTGAAGTAGCATTTGCAATAATGTTATCAAAAGCAGCGACAACATTAATTCCGTTATAATCAGCAGCATCCTTGTCAAGAACAGCAAGTGTTAAAAGAAGGTATGCATAGTTGGAATAAATGTCATTTGCAAATGAGCTTGCATTTTCAAGGTTAAGTGTTCCATCAGCATTAAGAAGTGCATCTACACTCTTAAGATATGCATCAGCCTGTACAGAACAATCATATCCTGAACGTACAGAAAGAATAAGGTTTCTTGATGCATTGTAAAATGTACTTGTGTTTGAGATGTCTGTGAAATCAGTGTTATTCATAAGGAACCTGGCTGTAGCCTTAGCTTCTGTTCTGACTTCACTGGCTGATACGGTGTTAGTACCGGCTGTTGTTACAGTAGAATCTGCCATAGCTGGAACAACGCTCATGCATATGAGGCATGCTGCAATGACTAACGAGCAGATTCTCTTTCTTAAAGTATTCATATATCCTCCTTACCAGACTCTCACCAGCTGGCGTGTAATATTATTGTGCAGTAAATATCCTGACTTGCCGCTTACGGTTAACAAACCTGCCATATCTTTGCCTTCCCATGTACAGAATATAGCTATATATTGAGGGAATACCATTATATACTGAATATATAGTAAATCTGCTTACAGTGGCGTAATAAAGATATGTATCGGCATACAGTAGAGTGAGCTGTTATGGATTCTGACCATATTCCTTACTGCCGTATAGATTGTACAGTCAGAGTAAGGAATATGTCAAGAAATATTGATATTAGAACTTTAGATTTCTTTTTGAATAATGATTGTGTCTGTTTCTTGGAGAAGTTCTGTTCTTACAAATATAAACGATAATAAATACACAAGCGGCAGCCCCAAGTACTATCCATATATTTACTTTCAGGCAGCGCTTAGGAGAAAGTGACGTGCTTTCTTCTTCGTTGCTAAGATAAGGAAGCTGGCTGTCTTTAATGGCATTACCTGAGGATATAGTTAAAGTTGTGGTTCCGACAGTGTTATCGCCGTACTTATAGTTAAGTTTTGCAGTAAGCTTGTCATCATTGTTTGTTATGTCATAGTCAGTGTTTACATCCATAGTTACATCAGAAGTAGAGCCGGTAGTAGGAATAGTTATAAATGATGCACTAAGGTTAAAAGCAAGCTTTGACCTGCCAAAAACATCTGAAGAATAGTAATTATCAGTTGAGAACAGTGAGCTTATCTGTGAGTCAGAAGTAGTTGACTTCTTGAAGTTGTTAAAGCCCCAGTCAAACAGTGTTCTCGTATCTGTGTAACGGATTGTATCATCAGGTGAGCGGAATACAACGCATATAAGTCGCATACCATCTTTTTCTGCAAATGTTACGAGTGTCATAAGTGATTCGTCAGTAAATCCGGTCTTTCCACCCTTACAGTATTCATAGTAAAATTCGCGGTCTTTAAGCATTTTATGACGATGTCTTATAGTACGCTGTGCCGACATATTGGTAGCCGGAATAGTATATGATGATGAAGTTGAGTCGATATTAACAAAGGAGGCATTGTTGTAGCAGCCTCTTGCAATCATCGCCATATCATATGCTGTTGTGTAGTGGTTGGAATTGTATAATCCGCTTGGATTGGCAAAGTGGGTGTTTATGGCACCAAGCTCCTTCGCCTTGTTATTCATCATATCAACAAATGCATCGGCCGTTCCTGCAACCTGTTCAGCAAGTGCATAAGCTATCTCATTGGCTGAATATAATAAAAGTCCGTATAATGCCTGCTCAACGGTAATCTGTTCTCCAGCCTTCATACTAAGATTGGCATCCTCATATGGGTTGACAGAATTTGCGGCGTTAGTTGAAATAGTCATTGTATCGCTTAGGTTACAGTTTTCAATAGTAAGAAGACCAGTAAGAATTTTGGTTGTGGAAGCAGGATAACACTTGCGGTAGGCATCCTTTTCGTAGAGTATGGAGCCTGTATCGGCATCTATAAGAATGGCACTTTCGCATGTTATGGAAGGTGCATCAGGCCATGTGGCAGATGTGTCAGTGCTTCCAGTTGCGGCAGCTACGGGTGCTGCCATTGAAAATACGGTAACTGCAATAATCGTTGTGGCAGTTACCATACTTAAAGTTTTTTTAATATATTTTTTAAATGCATTAAACATAGATAAATCCCCATTTTCATATAAGATTTTGTTTTCTATAGTAATATAACACAACTTTTTTTTCTTTAAAATAGTTATTTATAGTCTTTTAGACTTTTTATACTTTTGACACTTACATCATAATATTTTTAAGATTGATTATGGACAGTAACTATAGTATGATATTAGGATGTCATTGTCATATGGTAATAATCCCACGATATGCGAATATTTAGCACAGAACAATCTGTAGGTATTAAAGTCGGGAGTTTGCCCACGATACTAAAAAAGAATTATGCAGATAAAAATGCGTGTGTAATAATTTACATTATTTATTATGGATATGCAGGATAGAATGGAGGAAAATATGCGTTTAAGAAATGTACCCGGTGCAAGAGAGGTAATGGTAGAGAATGAATATGTATTCACAGAACCGGAAGGAATGAAAGGAACTTGGAAGGATGTGTTTAAAAACGATAATCCAATTCATATAGAGATAGGAATGGGAAAAGGTGTGTTTATAACAACACTTGCATCAATGAACCCGGATATTAACTATGTAGGTATAGAAAAGTACTCGAGCGTGCTTTTAAGGGCAGTTGAGAAGCAGGATGAGCTACAGCTTCCTAACTTAAGATTTATCCGTATGGATGCAGAGAATATTAATGAAGTGTTTGGAAAGGACGAGGTTGACAGAATATACTTAAACTTCTCAGACCCATGGCCAAAGGACAGACACGCAAAGAGAAGACTTACATCAAGACAGTTTTTTGCAAGATATGACCAGATGTTAAAGAAAACAGGAAGAGTTGAGTTTAAGACAGATAATAAAGACTTATTCGACTTTTCAGTGGAAGAGGTTAAGGAAGCAGGCTGGATACTTGAGGAATGTACATACGACCTTCACAACGATGCGCGACTTAATGAAGGCAATGTCATGACAGAGTATGAGAAGAAGTTCTCAGAAATGGGCAATCCGATATGCAAGCTTATCGCAGATAGAAAATAAAAAAGGAACAATCCGTAGGTATCATAGTTGGGGGCTTTTGACCCTAACATCATATAAAATAATATAATAAAAATAGAAACAAATACCCCTTTGCAGCATATATTAAAACAGGCAGCCGGTTAATTCCGGCGCTCATAATGCTGCAAAGGGGTGTATTATTATGCGTTGTAACAGATGTTGTCCTATAAACCGTATCAATGAATTCCTCTACTACCACAAGTGCTGGAATAAGAGGATAGTCAGGTTCAAGCGTTCGTGGGATGAGATATATCATATAGTCAACTGCAAGTGAAAGTATTATATAAATATCATAATTATGTCAGTGTTAGAAAGATGCATTGATATAATCCATCGAAATTATCTCAACCACAAACAAAATAATTTATCTATGTGCATTTTTCCTTATTTGTTCATTTATAGTATAAGATACATTTACATCTTGTCAGGTGAGTCATAAGGCTGTACTGTGATGTTACGTTTTTTAAGGAAATGCTCTACCACTATGTTAAGAATGTAACATATAACTGCCATAGTAGGAACTCCGAGGAACATACCAAGCACGCCGAACATAGCTCCGCCTACCACGATGGCGAATATAACCCACAGAGGCTTAAGTCCTGTACTGTCACCAAGAATTTTGGGACCAAGGAAAAGACCGTCAAACTGCTGGATGACAAGTATCATAACCGCAAAGAATATAACCTGTACAGGATTAACAATAACTATGATTATACCACCAAGAACACCGCCGATATAAGGTCCGAAGTAAGGAATCATATTAGTGATACCCACGATAACGCTTATAAGCACTGTGTATGGGAACTTGAATATATTCATACATATAAAGCATATAATTCCGATAATTACCGAATCAATCGCCTTTCCATACATAAACTTAAGGAAAATGTTTGTGCTTTCCCTGCATATGGTTCTTGCTGTATCAGCGGCCTGCTTAGGAAATACAGCGTAAAGAAGCTTTTTAAACTGGTAAAATATATTCTTGTGGTCTGATATCATATAAACAGATACCATAATTGATATAATAAGGTTGACAACTCCTTTTACGATAGCCATAGAAGTATTTACAACGTATGGAAGCAGGTTAGCAAGTGTATCTGTAAGATAGGATATAATCTTAGGATACAGTGATGTAAGGTGCTCATTTATAAGGTTATAATCTATAAAGCCGAGATCTGCATGCCGGTTTTCAAAGTTATCTACAATCGTAGTCAGGTTGTTGTACCAGACAGGCAGTCTGTCCACGATATCGGTTATACTCGTATACAACTGTGGAAGTATGAATACCATAAGTATTGCAATAACACCGATAGCAATAACATAAGTTACAAGTATTGATAACCACTTGGAAAGCTTGTCTGATTTCATATGAAGTGTATTCTTGAACAGATTTCTGTAGAAAAATCTGACAAGAGGGTACAGTATAAATGCTATAAATGCACCTACAAGGAATGGTGCAATAACCTGAAGTGCCTGTCCAAGCAACTTGACTGTGTTGTTAAAGCTTCCGACAATCCTTACAAGAAGAATTGTTCCAAGGACAAACATAAGTCCGTATATCACTATTGTAAAGTACCGGCTGTTAGGCTGGAAACGGTTTTTTCTTATAACAGGGTTAATATCCTGTGCGGTGTTCGTGTTGTTACCGCTGTTTTTGTTTTCATCTGTTGACATATATGCTCCTGTATTATTTTATTATTGTTGTTACTGTTGTTGTTGTTGTTGTTGTTGTTGTTGTTGCGTTGTTTACTGCTGTTATCTGGTTATTTACCGGTTGCTTGTCACAGCAGCTATATTGTATATTTATATGTGTTATAAAGATATACTTATATATAAGTATGATACCCTATATGAATAAGTAAAAAAACCCTTTTTTCGTAAAAAAAGCCTAAAATAATGCCAATAAATATAAAAAATTGGATTGTTCTTAAATAAATACAAAAAAGCACTTGATTTTTTGATAAAAAGGATATAATATATTTTTTGTTGTTACGGCAACGAAATATAAAATATGCACCGCTAGCTCAGTTGGTAGAGCACCTGACTCTTAATCAGGGTGTCCAGGGTTCGAACCCCTGGCGGTGCACTTGTGAAGTTGATGTCACACAAGTGTTTACGATTTCACAGACAATATAATATACGCACCGCTAGCTCAGTTGGTAGAGCACCTGACTCTTAATCAGGGTGTCCAGGGTTCGAACCCCTGGCGGTGCATTTAGGAAAGTCTTTTGATTTGGTCGATGGAGCCAGGTTGAGGGGCTTTTATTTTTTATTCTGACATCTTTGGTCTTTGACGTTCAGCCATTTTAATTACATTTTAAGTAAATGTTTCATAATAATCCCAAGGTTTAATTAATTTAACATTTAAAAGATAATGATGAACTCTGGAATATTGAGAATTTTCATCCGGAAATTTAATTATTGTAAGAATATTGTAAGTTAAGAGGTTTATATTAAATATATAGAACAGAACTACTGATTAGAATTGTGACGGAGAAAATTCTATTCAGACGATAAAGGGGATTAGCTATATTTAGCTGGAAAAGAGGTTCATATGGGAAGAAAAGTTAATAAACGAAGAAAAACATTACGGCTTATGATGGCTGGAGCTGTAACAGCCGCAGGTATTATGGGCATTGTTATGTTGGCAAAGTTAAGGCCGGTTGAGGACTACATACAGAAGGCCGACTATATGAAAGGTGAAACAGTAAGTACTATGGGTGACGTAGTAGAAGAACAGCCGGATAGTGAGTTACAGGAAGAAACATATGAAGCATCATATGAGCAGATAACTAACGAAGAAAAGTATGAAGAAACAACACCAGAGCAGAAATACGAAGAATTGACAAGTGAGGAGGTTGTTGCAACTGAAAAAGAAGCTGTTACAGAGGAACCTGAAACGGCAGCACGTAGAAGCAATCGTCTTAATGTAAAATGTGTGTTACAAAATCCTGAACTGCCAACAGGCTGTGAGATTACAGCGCTGACTATAGTTTTAAACTATCTTGGATATGATGTTGACAAGCTTACTATGGCGGATAAGTATCTTGATAAGGGGCCAGTTGGAGATACATCACCTTACAAAGCATTTGTGGGTAATCCAAGAGATGAACATTCATGCGGCGCATTTGCACCTGTAATCGTCAATTCTGCAAGAAAGTATCTGGCTGCACAGGACTCAGATATGAATGTATACAATGTCACAGGGGCAGATTATGATGAGCTTGTAGATTATGTAGACCAGGGGCATCCGGTGCTTGTATGGGAAACTATGTGGATGGCAAAGCCACACGAAGCAGCAGAATGGACAGTAGATGGCGAAAAGATAACATGGCTGTCACACGAGCACGCTATGGTGCTTATCGGCTACACAGAAGATACATATATTATGGCGGATCCATTAAGAGGCATATACGAGTATGACAAGGAAACTGTTGAGGACAGATACCGCAGAATGGGAAGTCAGGCGATTGTGATATATTGATGAATACATTTTTAATAATATTATCGTTCCGGGGAATACTTCCACTATGGAGGTGATTAATGTGTACCCGGAATATGATGGTAAAGGCTATGAAGAAGATATACACAAGTATACATTTCCACACAGGAAGGTGTATGATGCCGAATTAGACCGGCAGAAGGAAAGTGAAGCCGAGGAGCTTGATACAGATGATATGAAGTTTAATTCAATGGCGGATTATGAAGATTTCCTTATATGGGGAACGGATTATAAAGACCAGTTTTTTTAAATCGATGCTAAATAATCTAAAAGATTTATTAATCTTTCAGGCATTGATTGACGTGTGTTTTAAATATGTTATATGATAAGCGGGAGCGGTATCTGATACCATATACGTGTGGTAGAGAAGATTACGCTTCCGTTTTTAGTGTCAGAGGATTGCAGAGTAATGTAGCAATCCGTGTACATCAAGTAAGGGGCAGAATATTTCTTAACCCTTACATCTTGATATGGATTACGATGGGAGATAGTGCTGTGTACGGATATGTTGTAGTGAATAAGCCGGAGCTTAAGATTAAAGAATATGATGTATACCGTTCATATTACTGTGGACTGTGTGATGAGCTGAAAGAGCGGTACGGAGTGAATGGGCAGTTATCTATAAGTTATGATATGACATTTCTGCTGCTGCTTCTTACAGGGCTGTACGAGCCTGATACGAGAAAGTATGAGGCAAGGTGTATAGCGCATCCTGTTCATAAGCATCCTGTAAGCAGGAACGATATATCGGGTTATGTTGCCGATATGAATGTGCTTATGACTTATTACAAATGCATGGATGACTGGAATGATGACAGGAAAGTTACAAGAAAGGCACTTGCAGACTCACTTAAAGGAAAAGTAAGACGTATTGAGGCTGAATATAAAGATAAAGCAGCAGCGATAAGGACTGCGATGGATAAACTGGGTGAGCTTGAAAAAGCAGGTGAGAGCAACGTGGATATGCCAGCGGAACAGTTTGGCATAATTATGTCGCAGATACTGCTTATGAAGGATGACGAGTGGAAGGATACACTTGTTAAGATTGGCAGCTCACTTGGAAGATTTATATATATACTGGATGCATATGAGGACCTGGATGAGGATAATAAGAAGGGCAGATATAACGCACTCAGGGCATATGCTGACAGACCCGATTATGATATATTTGTGGAAAATGTGTTGAAGTCACTTATGGCACAGTGTGCGGCTGGCTTTGAGAGACTTCCTATAATAGAAAATGTTAATCTTTTAAGGAATATAATATATTCTGGTGTATGGACAAGGTTTGAACTGTGTAAGAATAAAAAAGACAGTGTTGATCAAAGATAAGATTTGGAGGAAGTATGACTGATCCGTATTCAGTACTTGGAGTATCAAGGGATGCTTCAGACGAAGAGATAAAAAAGGCATATAGAACATTAAGCAGGAAGTATCATCCTGATGCCAATATTAACAATCCTAACAAGGATAAGGCCGAGGAGATGTTTAAGACAGTACAGCAGGCTTATAACCAGATAATGAAGGAAAAAGAAGGTGGATATACATCTTCTTACAGCCAGAATCGTGGCGGTACAGGAAGCTATGGCTATGATGGTGATTACCAGAATGACGGGCAGAATGGCGGATATGGTAACTTTGGCGGAGATTTCTGGGGTTATGGACCATTTGGCTTTGGTGGATATGGTGGTTCAGGCAGCGCTTCCAATATGAATGGTAACGACCAGACTACTATACATTTAAGAGCTGCAGCTAACTACATTAATAATGGTGGATATGATGAAGCGTTAAATGTGCTTAATTCGATGGAAGACAGAGATGCCAGATGGTACTATTATAGTGCGCAGGCTAATGCCGGAAAGGGTAATCAGGCGACTGCCATGGAACATGCAAGACGTGCAGTTGAGCTTGCGCCGGATAATATGCAGTATAGAATGTTCTACCAGAGGATGAACAGTGGCGGAGAATGGTATACAGGAAGACAGCAGACGTATCAGAACCCAGGCAGCAGCATGGGTGGCTGGTGCATGAGACTGATACTTCTTAATCTTGCCTGCAACTGTTGTCTTGGCGGTGGCGGATTATGCTGCCCGGGAGGATACTACTACTAGGCTTTCTTCCCATTCTTTAAGATTAGAAAACAGAATATCGAACTGTACAGGTCCTGTTTCAAGAATGTAGCGGTGGAACTCTTTTAAGGAGAAGTCACTGCCAAGGTCTTTCTGGGCCTGTTTTTTAAGTTCTTCAAAACCTATAAATCCAAGCACATATTTGCAGTAGTTGCCGGGATTAGCGATGAGTGCTGTATACATCCAGTGTGCAGTGTCAGGGCTGTTAAAGCCCCAGTTGCTTAAGTAGGATGACAGTCTTGCTTCATCCCATCCATAGTAGTTGACACCTATATCGCCTATGGCATGTAGGCAAAGGGTAAGGGCGTAATTACATTTGGCAAGAGTGTTAAGGTCATCGTTGTTATTGTTGTTATATTCATAAGAGTGGACTTCTACATACGAAGCCCAGCCTTCCATATATCCGCCCGGTTTTATGTACGAGCGTATCAAAGAAGGATTAGTCTTTAAAAAGTACTGTGTCTGATACATATGTCCCGGATAACTTTCATGTGAAAGCACCGGATATATGTCGCTGCTGTCAGTTCCAGAGTTATTTATATATATTGAATTGATATCAGGGTTATCTATCTGTGGCATAAAGTACATGGCAGGGCTTGCATAGTCGCGCAGGCTGTCAGATACATATTTGATAGAATAGCCAGCCTCATCTAATTCTGGATAATCGTCAGTTATGTGTTTCTTTAAGTCCTCTATGATACTTTCAGGTTCAGTCATATTAAAAGAGTAGCGGCTAAGACTGTCAATCAGTGAAGAGTCCTTCTGGACAAGCTTTCTCATAACAAGCATATAGCCACGTATATAATCTTCAAGAAGAGAGTTGTACTCATCTACCGACTTACTCCATCCAAGTGTCTGCTCTAAAAGTCCCTCATAGTATCTCTGACCATCAGGATAGCTGCATATTCCGCCTGTGTAGCGGTTAGTGCCCTTAAGTGCGCTAAGACCGTCAATAAGTGCCTGATAACCGGGGATTACGTGATTATTGATGGCATCAATATTAAGCTTTTTATATTCAGTTTTTTCGTCATCAGATATAAATGTAAGTGCATCTATACGTGTGTTAAAGTCATCTATAAAAAGGCGGTCGGACGAGCCTGTTTTATTCACGGAGTCTATAACTGACTGACATGAGCTTATAATATCGTCAAGCAGGGAGTCTTCTTTAGTAAGACCTTTGCTGGCACGCATATTTTCATATTCTATGAGATTGGCAAAGTAGCTATCGACATCACATAACAGTGTTATGTATTCATCCACGTCCTTTTTTTCCATAAATGTATACTCTGAAAATACAAGTGGCAGCTCTATCTGTATGCCTATGGTTGGTGTGAGCTGTGTATCGTATAAGTCAAGGTCACTGTAACACAGGCGTGTCTGAAGATACGAAAGGAGATAGTCGTAAGTTATTGTCTGTTTTTTGGAAAGGAAGTTTCTGTCAAATGCTGTAAGCTCGGTGATACACTGTGTTATATCAGATGTATCATCAAGTGAGTCTGTATCTATACGTCCAAGGGTAACATCATAATCTGTAATGCCATATTCGTCAGGATGTTCAAGAAGGGTATGTAATGACAGTGTATCATCAACGATAAGTTCTTTGAACAGTCCGTCAGTGAATTCTTCAAATGCTTCATTATCAGTAGTGTTATAACTATATTGCGTGTCGTATGAATTATTATTATTTCCACGAAGCTGTCTGATGTCGGTTATACTGCAGCCTGTGAGAGATATGCTGGCAGCAGATATAACGACAGCCATCGTAAGGCTTATTACTTTTTTAATATTGCGCTTAAACATTATGATATGCTCCTATTTTTATATATTCTGATGTTACGGTGAAAAGGTGTTTTGCCCTTTACATCATATTTTTGTGATATATGGGTTTGTCACTTGTAGAATGAAATATTTTTGAGTCAAAAACAACTTAATTGTCGTGTGTTTTTAATTGTTTACGCATTTATAGTATATACCATAAATAGAGCTAAAATATATATTTATTCATTGGTATAAGACTAATGTATTGCCAATTCATTAACATTTTAACCTAATATATATTTTACATGGTAAGGCGGTGACGTTCAAGGACTACGTAAACTGCGAAGTTTCTTGCCATTGTTTATATCACCTCTTTCATTTTTGGTGTTCAAGAGTGCGTAAACTGTGAAGTAACGTAGCATGTGTGATACACCGGTGAGTGGCTTGATTTATTATTGTTACCCATATCCTAAATATATGTACGGGGTACTTAAAACTTGACATATTATTAAAAGTTAACTATCATTAAATGATTGGAAAAACCTGTATAGATAAGCAGGATTAACTTAGAGAAAATAAGGAAAATGGAGGTTATAAATATGCCACAGAATAAAGGTCCATTTTATATGACAACGGCTATTGCATATACATCAGGTAAGCCACATATCGGTAATACTTATGAGATAGTGCTTGCGGACAGTATCGCAAGATTCAGACGTCAGGAGGGATATGATGTATTTTTTCAGACAGGTACTGATGAACACGGTCAGAAGATTGAATTAAAGGCAGAAGAAGCAGGAATAACACCTAAGGAATTCGTAGACAAGACATCTGCTGAAATTAAGAGAATATGGGATTTAATGGATACATCTTATGATAAGTTCATAAGAACAACAGACGATTACCATGAAAAGCAGGTTCAGAAGATATTTAAGAAGCTCTACGATCAGGGAGATATATATAAGGGCGCATACGAAGGTATGTACTGTACACCTTGTGAGTCTTTCTGGACAGAGTCACAGCTTGTTGATGGAAAGTGTCCTGACTGTGGACGTGAAGTTAAGCCGGCTAAGGAAGAAGCGTATTTCTTTAAGATGAGCAAGTATGCCAACAGACTTATTGAGCATATTAATACACATCCAGAATTTATACAGCCTGTATCAAGAAAGAATGAGATGATGAATAACTTTCTTCTTCCGGGACTTCAGGATTTATGTGTATCAAGAACATCATTTAAGTGGGGAATTCCAGTTGATTTTGATGACAAGCATGTAGTGTATGTATGGCTTGATGCGCTTACTAACTATATTACTGGTATCGGTTATGATGCTGACGGCAACTCTTCTGAGCAGTACAAGAAGTTCTGGCCAGCAGACCTTCACCTTATCGGAAAGGATATTATCAGATTTCATACTATATACTGGCCAATATTCCTTATGGCACTTGGCGAACCACTTCCTAAGCAGGTATTTGGTCATCCATGGCTTTTACAGAATGATGGCAAGATGAGTAAGTCTAAGGGAAATGTTATATATGCAGATGACCTTGTAGATATGTTTGGTGTTGATGCCGTAAGATACTTCGTTCTTCACGAAATGCCATTTGAAAATGATGGTGTTATATCATGGGAGCTTTTAGTTGAGCGTATGAACTCAGACCTTGCTAATACTCTTGGTAATCTTGTAAACAGAACTATCGCCATGTCTAACAAGTACTTTGGTGGAGTAGTAAACAAGACTGGCGTTACAAGTGAGGGTGCCGGTGTTGATGAAAATGGCGCAAGTCTCGACTTTGATGCTGACCTTAAGGCTGTTGTAACAGCAACAAGAGATAAGGTTCAGGAAAAAATGTCTACACTTCATGTTGCAGATGCCATGACTGAGGTATTTTCTTTATTTAAGAGATGCAATAAGTATATAGATGAAACTATGCCTTGGGCGCTTGCCAAGGATGAGTCTAAGAAGGAAAGACTTGAAGAGGTACTTTACAACCTTGTTGAGAGTATTACTATCGGTGCTAATCTTCTTAAGTCATTTATGCCAAACACAACTGAAAGTATATTAAAGCAGCTTTATCCAGCTGACCCATCAGAGGGTGAAAGAGATTTTGATGACCTTGATAAGTTCGGTTTAAGAAAGTCAGGCGAAAATGTTACTGACAAGCCGGAAATTCTTTTTGCAAGACTTGATATAAATGTTGTTATGGAAGAGGTTGAAAAGCTTCAGGAAGCACAGAGAAAGGCTAACGGAGCAGTAGAATATCCTGTAGTTGAAAAGAAGCCTGAAATAACATTTGAAGATTTTGAAAAAATCCAGATTCAGGTTGGCGAAGTGCTTAAGTGTGAACCAGTAAAGAAGGCTAAGAAGCTTCTCTGCTCACAGATTCGTGTCGGCGATGAGGTAAGACAGATTGTATCTGGTATATCACAGTACTACAAGCCAGAAGAAATGGTTGGCAAGAAGGTTGCAGTGGTTACTAACCTTGCACCACGTAAGATATGCGGCGTTGAATCACAGGGTATGATACTTGCGGCTATGGATGATAAGGACAACCTTTCTGTTATGACTGTTGATAAGGACATCATTGCGGGTAGTGAAATCGGATAAAATTGTTGTTTAGCTGAAAATTTATTGACAAACGGACGACATAACATGCGAAAGCTACAAGCCGTGCCGGAGGAAAGCGGAGCAAAGTGCTGTGCTTGCACAAAGCACTTTGCTCTGCTTTTCTCCGATAGGGCGCCAGCCCGACAGTGAAAGAAAGCGAAGCCTTCTTGAACATGCACGGCGAAAGTAGTGGGTCCGTGCAGACGCTCTGACTGCTTACACTATATCTGATTGTGACTTAATATACTTTCTAAATGAGTGGTAAATATAAGAGGCTTTTCATTTTTATATAAGTTTGTTATTTTTTGGAGTGAGAGTTATACTTGCTGAATAAGAAGTGTTAATAAAGATTGAGTAAGAAGGAGAACTATATGAAAAAAAATTATGGTATGATACCGACTTTAATAGCTGCTATGGCATTTTCAATACTGTTGGCAGGAAGTTCATCTGTTGCTGCAACACAGGTAATGGCAGCGGAAGATAACAGTGGTTATGCAATGGTAATGGCAGATGATAACGCATCTGATACAATAGCAACAGGTAAGTGGGGAAGTTGTGACTGGAATGTAAGCAGTGATGGAGTTCTTACAATCGGCGGTGGTGTTGGTGCAAGTGACTATTATTATTATGATGGAAGTGTATGGCATGAATACGATATCTATAGAATAGATATAGTGGGCGATATATCATTTGAAAAGAATACAAGTCTTGAGATGCTTTTCGCATGTATGGAAAAGGTTAAAGAAATTAATGGACTTGACAGGCTTAATACTGAAAATGTAGTTAATATGAGTGGAATGTTTGAACACTGTTATGAATTAACAAGTATTGATGTGAGTCATTTTAATACATCAAATGTCACCAATATGAGTTGTATGTTTAACTGGTGTGATAAATTAACTTATGTAGATGTAAGTGGTTTTGATACATCTAAGGTAACAAATATGGAAGAAATGTTTATTAATTGTATGAAACTGCCTAGTATAGATGTAAGTGGATTTGATACAAGTAATGTAACAGATATGAGTATGATGTTTCGTAGCTGTTACGCATTAACAAGTTTGGATGTAAGCGGATTTGATACAAGTAACGTAACAGATATGAATCAGATGTTTAGTGGATGTGAATTGATAAAGAAACTTGATATTCATAATTTTAATCTTTCTAACATTAATGAGGAAAGTAATTATATTGATGGTATGGAATGGATATTTATGGGATGTGACAGCATATCAGAATATATTATGCCATATAATCTTGGAACTGACATTAATAGAGAAAAGAATATTATGTATATGTTGATGTATATGGCAGATTGCCAGTGGAAGGATGTAACCGACGGTATTATATATGATGGAAAGCCAGATACGTTGATGGAGAATCATATATACATCAAATATGTTGAGGGTGCTAGGAATGGTTTATGCCAAGGTGACGATGGCAACTGGTACTATTATCTTAATGATGAAATAGATACGACATATATAGGTTTGGCATGTAATGAATATGGATGGTTTTACGTAAATAACGGAGTTGTTGATTGGAGCTATACAGGTTTAGCAAATAATGAGTATGGTTGGTTCTACGTAAATAAAGGAGTGCTTGACTGGGGTTATACAGGACTTGCAAACAACGAGTATGGATGGTTCTACGTAAATAACGGAGTTGTTGACTGGAGTTATACAGGCTTAGCAAACAACGAGTCAGGTTGGTTCTATGTAAATAAAGGAGTGCTTGACTGGGGTTATACGGGACTTGCAAACAATGAATCAGGCTGGTTCTATGTAAATAATGGAGTTGTTGACTGGAGCTATACAGGTTTAGCAAATAATGAGTATGGCTGGTTCTATGTAAATAATGGAATAATAGACTGGAATTATACAGGAACAGTTTCTAATGAATATGGTACATGGAATGTTATAAATGGTCAGGTCGTATTTTAGAATTTTAAAGTATTGAATTTTAATATATAAAATGGCAGGAAGTACAGATAATGATGTGTATTTTCTGCCATTTTATATTTTACATTAATTTCCCCCTTAAAGTGGTAGACAAAATGCAGATTGATAGCACCTTTATTGGCATTTTGCAAGAAAATGTGACAATAGCAGATATGATATTGACGAAATGTGTCATTGTAACTACAATAAAATTAAATATATGTATTAAATATATACAAATAATACCAGTTGATTACATAAAAAGGAGTGGTCATTTATGAGGCATAACTACAAAAAAATGGTAATTGCGGCAGGAATGGCGGCGATAATAGCCTGTATGCCAGTTACAGCCATGGCAGGAACATTACATAATAGATATACGATAGAGTCTGGCAGTAGTACAGCTGCAAATGATATCCAACTGGCAGGTACAAATATTATGACAGGCGTTCTTAACAGCATAAATACAGAGATCCTGAAAAATAATGCAAAGGTAAGTGGTACAGATATTGTAGTTGATGCAGATGCCACAGACTGGAAGAATATAAAGGAGAGAAAGTCAGCATCGGATAAGGTGTCTTCGTGGAAGGCAGCTATAGCTTCTGATTATTCAGCACTGTACCTGTATTATGAAGGAATGACATCGACAGAGTGGGATTATAATTATGCAGGTGGCAGTGATGATGTGTTATTTAAGATAAATTACGCTGATGGTACACAGGGACAGAAAAATAACATAATAAAGTTTGCAGCATGGGAGAATATGGCGGTTGCAAAGGATGGCAATTATGGTGACATAGCAAATGCAAGTGCAGCAACTGTCAATGAGGCACACGGCAACACAGCAGGACTATATATGATAGAAGCCTCTATTCCTATGGATTTTTTTGCAAGCTCTGATTTTACGATAACATTTGCAGGAATATCAGTAGCATTATCGGATATCGAAGTTCTTGATGGGGTTGACACCGGGGAGGAAGAACCAGACCCTGTATACAATGGAATAACTATAGACGGAAGCTTCAAAGACTGGGATGCGGTCACAAAGTATGATGCAGGCTGTCCTAATGAAGAGCATAAGTACTGCATAGAAAAGACAGCGATGGTGTTTGATGGCGACTATGTATACATATACATAAAAGATGGCAACGCAGGAAGTGCTTTCGGTGCGGGTTCACATTCTAACGGAAGATATTCCATAAAAACAGACCTTGGCAATGAGCTTGTATTCCAGCTTACACAGGATGGCGGAATAAGCGGTGTAGAGAATGCAGAATGTATACATGTTGGAAAGCAGTGGGAAATAGCTATTCCAAAGGCTGACCTCCCAGCATACAACAATACACTGTCGTTTGGATTATACCTGACAGACCCATTTGTAACAGATGTATACAATCTTGACGGTTCAACAGGAAAGGATACCAATATAGATATAGCTTATGATGGGCTTTATGGTGACTGGAATAACTATCCGCACACAACTATAGAGTATGCGACAGCAGGTACACAGCAGGACAGAACAGATGCAAAGGGTGCACTCTACTGTGTGGGAAGTACACTTTATGGACATGTTGTGACAACGATGCCGGAACATCTGGCTGAAGCCGGCGGCGAATTTATGAATGCCGTTACGATACTTTTTAATAATAACTGGAGTCAGGTGTTCTATCCAAGAATGGAGACGGTGGCAGAGGATGGTTCTATCAACTGGAATACACCAAAGGGTGGAATGGCAGATGGGACATATGAATTTTACCTGTTTTCAACAGATGCATGGCATAATTCACCAAGCATATATGATGCCAATGATATGGACAAATGGTACGGCAAGATGATAGTTACTATAAAAGACGGAAAAGATGAGTGTGAATTCTATCTTAACCTTGAGAAGGTAGCAGAAAAGCTTAACTGTGATGCAAGTGATTTCAAGCGTATAGATGCTCAGTTTGGAAGACTCGGACAGCAGTGGATAACAACAGCGGGTGCATCTTCTGGTGCATGGCTTGGACTTATATTATGTGTTGGTGTGACAGCAGCTGTGCTGGTACGCCAGAAAAAGAAAAGTGACAGGCAGGTGTCTTAACGATGAGAGTTAGTCCTATAGTGGCAGTGGTAGTCATAGCATTATGGTTATATATAATTTCCGTTACGCACAGGGCAAAGCTTCATGCGTGGGAGTTCCTTATAGGAAGTCTTGGGCTTTTCGGGATAATGATGATGACTATCCAGCCGGTTCTTACTATGCCGCTTGCAAGATGTGTGTCAGCGCTTGCAGGTGTTGTTGGCAATATTACAGGTACATTTACGGCTTACTTTAAGTATGGAATTATATTTATACATACAGGAGTTTCATCAATAACACTTCTTATCGACTTTGAGTGTTCGGGAATAATTGAGATTATGGCATTTCTCTCGCTGCTGGCGTTCTTTAATGTCTATAATATCAGCGAGAAAATAATGGTCGGTATAGGTGGCTTCTGTTACATTATGGTGTGTAACGCACTAAGAATAGTACTTATATGCCTTTCTGTACATTTCTTTGGTATGGGAGCATATTATGTTGTTCATACATTTATAGGAAGAATATTCTTCTACGCTTTAAGTGTATGGCTGTATTTCTATGTGTTTACAAAGCCGCAGATTATTAAAATGAAAGTGGGGAATTTCGCATATGGCAGTGATAAAGTCAATTCTTAATTCCTTTCTTTTCTGGGGTGGCTGGATTATCATTCCATTTATAATGGAAATAGTTCCAGCGTTAGGAAGTGTGTTCCTGCTCATAAGAAGAGGGGCAAGATATAAAAAAAGAAAAAAAGAGCTGACAGTATATCCTGATATATCGCTGATTATTCCGGTGTATAATTCGCAGGATACGCTGTACCAGTGCATAGAGTCCATACATAAAAGTTCATATCCGAACGACAGGATAAGAGTGTTTCTTGTTAATAATAAGGGACAGGATAACAGCTTTGACGTGTATGCAGAGTGTCAGAGAAAGTTTCCTGAACTTCATATGCAGTGGATGAATGCAGAGCAGGGAAAGTCGCGTGCGCTTAATCTTGCGCTGTATAACAGTGAGGGAAAGTACATAATCAATCTTGACAGTGACGGACTTCTTGAGAAGAATGCTCTTATAAATATGATTACAAGATTTGAGACGGACACAGACCTTAACTGTATGACAGGTGCTATTCTTACAGTTTCGGAGCAGATAAAAAAGTATAAAGGTTTCTTTCCAAGGCTCCTGCGTAATCTTGAATTTATGGAGTATGCGCAGGCATTTCTTGCAGGAAGAAGTTACGCTTCAGAGCTTAATTCAGTGTATACACTGTCAGGCGCATTTTCGGCATTCAGAAAGTCAGCCGTGTTAAAGTCGTGGATGTACAACACGGATACTATATGTGAAGATACGCACATAACTTTCCAGATGCGTTACAGACAGGATGAACGTGTTGAGGTATGTGAGGATGCATTATTCTTTGTTGACCCGATAGAGGATGTCAATAAGCTGTATACACAAAGACAGAGATGGCAGAGGGGAAGTCTTGAGGTTGCCAAAATGTTTATGGATAAAGACTTCAAGTTAAAGAACTTTATTTCGGATGTGAGTGTTAAGACACTGCTTTATGACCACACATTTGCATTTCCAAGAATGATATGGTATCTGGCGCTGATATGCCTTATGGTTGTCGGATATTCAGGAAAAGTTATCATACTTTCAACGGGAATTATATTTGCACTTTATATTCTTGTGGGATATATGTATTTCATAACAGCATCACACTATTTAAAGATTAATAAAGAGGTGCGGTCCTACTATATAAGCCATTGGTGGTGTGTACTGCTGCTTCCGTTCTTTAATCTGGCAGTATTCTTTATAAGAATGGCAGGAATAATTAACAGTATACAGACAGACAGTTCGTGGAAGACGAAGACACTCACACAGGAATGTGCTGAATTCGCAGGAGTAGTGAAGAGTGATGTGAAAAAGGTGACTGGAATTATTGAAAAAATCAGACATAAAGTAAATATAAGTGCTGATGTGAATGACAGAAAATAATCTATTGCGGGACTACTGGGAATATTGTAGTTATGATGAGAAAACTATAAATGGGCAGATATAGAAGATGTACTGAAATAGGTTACTTTTGTCATTAACTCAGATATATAAAATTTTATGAGGTACATTTCTAAAAAAACATAAATATCATTGTACGGAAACGGAGTAACTATGGAAGAACAAAAGTCTGGCAATAATAAAAAGGCAGGAATGAAAAGACATCCTATTCTTATAATAACCACAATATGCGTGGTAGCTGCGGCGGCATTAGGCGGTCTGATTACATATATCCTGATAGGCAGATACGAAAAAGGAATAATTGAGGTGTGCGCAACTCAGCAGGATGCATATGTACAGCTTGTTTTAGACCAGATTAACTTAAAAGATAACAGAGATGATGAGGAGATTATTAACGACATATTAAAGACAATGGACTCCTCATCTAATAAATACTGGGCATTTTCTAAGAACCAGTCGATGTTATTCGTTAAGGATGTATTGGAAACCAACAGATATAAGGGCGTGTCAGCAGATACATATTATAATGCAAGACAGGCAGCAGATTTTATGAATGGGCTCGTGCTTAATAAAGTAGAGCACAGCGTTATAAGCCTTGATAACAAAACCTATCTTGTATCGGGAGTTATGTTTAAGTACGCAGGTCAGGATTACAGACTGTGCCTTATGACAGAAAAGAGTGTACTGCTTGATAATAATACATACCTTGAGATAAAGGTTCAGATGGAAACATTCGTAGTTGTAATACTGTTAGCACTTGTTCTTGTAGCATCTATATATGCGTTAAGAATAAGACAGTTATCATTTAAACTTGATGAAAAGGAAGCTGACATAAGAAGCCTTAGTATGAGCTTATCAAAGGTTAATGAGAAGCTTATGGATAAAGACCTTCACGATACACATAACAATGTATGGCGACAGAAGGCTATAGTGCCATTTATGAAAAAACTTATAGAAAGAAACATAATGCCGGTTACATTTGCACGTGTTGAATGTGAAAACAAGGAGAGCAGAAACAAGTTTCTTGGAAGGGCAGTTTATGTGCTGGACAGGGATGTCATTCGTTTTGAATATGGAGATAGTGACATTATTCTGCTGGCAGTAAATGTGAGTGAAGCACAGTTGAAGTATAATCTTGGCGTGCTTGAGGATAAGGATGTCAAGGTTCAGAGAATAATGCTTATAGACAATAGTACAGATATGAAAATGCTGGAAGAAAAATATCTGTAAGAATGGAGAGTATATGGCAGTTAAGTTATACAGAGAGTACAGAATAAAGTTTTATCTTAATATGCGACATTATATTATTATCAATGGAAACAAGGGTGAAACACATCCGCATACTTGGGAGTTTGCGCTTGATATAAAGTTTGGAAGAAGCTCATTTGTGGAGTTCAATATATTTGAAAAGGGAATAACAGACTTCCTTGATAAGTACCAGAATAAAGTCTTAAATGAAGAAGACCCATTTAATGCAATACTTCCTACACTTGAAAATGTAACAGACTATTTTGCAGATGAATTCTACCGCATAATACATAATATCGGTGGAATACTGACATCTGTTGAAGCGAGTGAAACACCAACAAGAAGCTACATAATCAATATGGAAGAACAGGAAGAAAATGCGGGCAATAACGAGGAAACAGAAAATAAGATAATGTCTGACGTTATAGATGCAGTGCTTAATGGGATAGTGGATACGGATAAAGAATAATCAGTATATAAGAGGCAGGGTCAATGAATAAACAAGGGAAAAATCGTGTTTTATATTACACAGCGGCAGTAATCGGCGGACTTATATATATAGCGCTGGCAGTATTTATGTCCGTTATGGTTATAAAGCTTGTAAGCAAGAACGGAGTATATCCGTCAGGCTCAGATACTATGTATCATATATACAGGGGCGATTATGTATACAATTCCATAAAGGCAGGTAACTGGTATCCATTATATGATTATATGTGGTACAACGGAGTAGAGCTTATGAGATACTGGGCACCACTCTGCGCATATGTTATGGCATTCTGTGAAATGCTTGCCGGAGGGGATATGCTTATAGGATATCTCATATTTGTCGGACTTATATGTATGCTTGGTGCAGTAAGCTGGCTGTGTATAGGCATAAGAATGAAAAGGCCGGTACTTGGTGCATTTATAGGTATAATCTGGTTCTTTATGCCAAATAACCTGCTTGCATTATTCGTTGAAGGTAATCTTGCAAGGTCGCTAAGTATGATATTTCTGCCAGTATTTATATATGAGGTGTCAGAATATCTTAAAGACAGAAGGGCAGTAAGGATGCCTTTCATTATAATAAGCTTTGTGCTTATAGCGCTGTGCCATCTTGGCTATGCAGGAATGGCTGCGCTTGCGGTGATTGTATACTGTATTATACATATGTTACAGGGCTATTCCAAAAGAGCTGTGGGAGATATAATTGTCGCTTTACTGCTAAGCTTTATGTTAATCGGCGTATGGATGGTCGCATCACTTAATGGTGGTATTACTTCGCTTGATAATTCTGAAAATATGGCAAACTTTTTCCAAAGCCTTTGGGTTACAATTAATCCACTAGACAGAGTGACAACTAATAATTCACATTTTTACTTCGGTCTTGCTGCAGCACTGCTTGCAGTAAGCGGAATGTTTTTCGGATATAAGAAGTCAAGGGCAGGCTTTATTGCAGCCATAATAACACTCATATGCACAACAACGGCTATGTATCCGGTGCTTAAGATACTTCCGGGAAGCCAGTATCTGTGGATGTTAAGATTTATATCAATAGCACTGTGTATGATACTTTACAGCTTTCTTAAGTGGGATACTTTAAAGAAACCGCTTGTGGTGTTGTTCTGCGTTATACTTATTGCCGATATCGTTCCATCGCTTCCGCTTATAACAGGTGATGGCAATAATATCAGCGTATCAAAGAACGGAATAACTATCGACTATAATAATAATGACAGTGCGTGGGACAGACTTGATGAACAGCAGAATTCAACACTGATAGCTCAGGCACAGTCACTTACAAAGCAAAGACTTACTTTATTGGATGACAGCAGTCTTGGCTCAACAGGTGCATTTCTGGTATCTGACTGGAATGAGTCTGTACCGGCAGTGTTTGGTGCAGGACGTGAAGCGGCTAATACATCAACTAATATAGTAAGGCTTAACAGGGCTTTGTCAGATGGCAGCTATTATTATGTATTTGACAGAAGCCGTGAGCTTGGAAGTGATACAGTGTTAGTTAAGCTTTCAGTCATAGCAAAATATGGTTCATCAGTGTATGATATGGACGTGGCGGCCAAGGCATCGGGCTATGAGGTTGCAGGTGCCAATGCAGCATACAGGCTGTACCATATGGATACTTATGACAACTGGGGAACTATGAGCAGTTATGAGGCTATAGGCATAGGAAGCGGAACGCCGCTTATATCACAGTCATTCCCGGCAGTAGAGGAAACGGACTCTGATAATCTTAACGACTACACCTATGAACAGCTTTCAAAGTATAAAGAGGTTATTCTTGCAGGTTTTACATACGATGACAAGGATGCGGCAGAAAGCCTTATAGTTAAGCTTAGTGAGTCAGGCGTAAAGGTTGTCATATATGCGGATGGAATTCCACAGAATAAAAAGACACAGAGTCAGGAATTCTTAGGAGTGACCTGCAGCGATATTGTATTTAACAATGGTTTTCCTGATATGGATACAAAGATAGGAATACTTTATCCCGACCTTTTTCCAAAGGGCTATACAACATGGCAGACAGTTTATCTTAACGGGCTTACCAATGTATGGGGAAGTGTAACTGATAATGGACTTACACTTGACTTTTATGGTACAGTTAAGAATGACAATATAATTATGTGCGGCTTTAATCTTGCTTATTACTATGGCGTGACTTATGATGCTTCCATTGGAAAGCTTCTAAGTGATATGCTTGATATTACCTCCACACAGCTTCCTGACAGGAAAAATGTGGAACTTAATATAGAGCACAGCACTAATGGAATAACGATTACATCTGATTATGACAATGTGAATACAAGTCTTGCTTACCACGATATATTCGAGTCAGAACAGTGGCTTGGAAAAAAGAATAATCTCACGTATGTCAAGGCAGGAGTTACCGATATAACATTTAAAGTACCATACCTGTGGCAGGGCGCACTTGTAAGCGTAGCGGGACTTGTGTTGACAGTGGCATGGATGGTTATTCTGTGCATAGGTGAAAAGAAGAGAAAGCTGTTACCGGCAAGCGTAGAAGAGATTGAGCTTATAGAGATAGATACAGAAGAATAGTCTGGTGATAAGCAGCACATTATATTGGCAGGAATATATGATATGGAGTTTTATATATGAAGATATTTGATACACATGCACATTATGATGATGAAGCGTTTGATAATGACAGGGACGAATTATTAACAGGTCTGTTAGCCGGTAATATAGGAACTATTGTAAATGTGGGTGCAAGTATGGACGGGTGCAGTGCTTCTGTAGAGCTTGCCAGTAAGTATGAGCATATATATGCAGCGGTAGGCATCCATCCGGACGATTATGAGAGACTTGATAAAAATCAGGAGTTCTTAGACTGGTTAAGAAATGAAGCGCTTAATAATAAAAAGGTTGTTGCTATTGGAGAAATCGGACTTGATTACTATTATGATGAGCCGGAAAGAGAGCTTCAGAAGAAGTGGTTTGCAAGGCAGCTTGAACTTGCAAATGAGGTGAACAAACCGGTCATTATACATTCAAGAGATGCGTGTGCTGACACGATAGATATATTAAAAAATGGACATGCACAGGATATAGGTGGTATAATTCATTGTTATTCATATTCAAAGGAAACAGTTAAAACATTTTATGATATGAACTTTTACTTTGGAATAGGCGGAGTGCTTACTTTCAAGAATGCAAGAAAGCTGGTGGAGGCGGCAGAGGTTATACCGCTTGACAGGATAGTGTTAGAAACAGACTGCCCGTATCTTGCGCCAGTGCCTAACAGGGGCAAAAGAAACGACAGCAGTAACATAGAGTATGTTATAGAGAAGCTTGCAGATATAAAGGGAGTCACTAAGGAAGAGATAGCCCGCGTGACATATGAAAATGCATGCAGGGTATATGGACTTGATGAACGTATGTAGTACAGTGTGAAAAATAGATTTTTTACATGTGGGATTAGTGTCTGCGCGAATTTGACACAAACTCGTTATGCGCAGGTCAGAGGTTCATTTGACACTTCCATCATAATAATCTGGGATGTTATAAGAAAGCAGCGAATATGGATAAATGTAACATTTGTGTCAGTATAAGAATGGAGATATAGATATATGAATAATAGGAATTATGACAATGTTATGCATCTTGGCAATCCGACTAATACAATAGCGGTTCTTAACAGGTACGGTTTTAACTTTCAGAAAAAGTTCGGTCAGAACTTTCTTATAGATGAAAATGTTGTTCAGAAGATAGTAAGAGAAGCTGGAGTTACAGAAGATGACTTTGTACTTGAGGTAGGGCCGGGTATCGGAACTATGACACAGATACTCTGCGAAAATGCAAGAGAAGTTGTGGCGGTTGAGATAGATAAAAAGCTTATTCCGATACTTACAGAGGATACCCTTTCGTGGTATGACAATGTAACTGTCATCAATGAAGATATATTAAAGCTTGATATAAAAGAGCTTGCAGAGAAGAAAAATGGCGGAAAACCGATAAAGGTTGTCGCTAATCTTCCTTACTATATAACAACTCCTATTATTATGGGGCTTTTTGAGAGCGGAGTGCCGCTTGACAGCATAACTATAATGGTGCAGAAGGAAGTGGCTGACAGGATGCAGGTAGGACCGGGAACTAAGGATTATGGCGCACTTTCGCTGGCAGTCCAGTATTATGCCAAACCGAAGATTGTGCTTAATGTTCCTGCGAGCTGCTTTATGCCAAGACCTAATGTGGACTCAGCGGTAATTAAGCTTGAAAGATACGAAAAGCCGCCGGTTGATGTGCGTGATGAACATCTTATGTTCAGGATAATAAGAGCATCATTTAACCAGCGCAGAAAAACTATGATGAACAGTGTCGGCAACAGCGGTGATGTAAATGTGTCAAAAGAAAAGCTGGCAGCAGCACTTGAGAAATGTGGACTTCCTCTTACAATACGTGGAGAGGCACTTACACTTGAACAGTTTGCCACTCTTACTAATGCGATAGTAGAAGAATAATTTTATATTGTACATATTTTGCCTCCCGGCTACATAAGATTTGATATCAATCTTATAATGCTGGGAGGTTTTTTATGGCTGATTATCAGCGGTTTGTTTCATACATTTATTCTTATCCGGGAGGTGTTAAGGATAAGAATGTCGGTTTTGCCAAGGTAGAGGTAAGGTCGGGTGAAATGCGCCTTAATATTAATCTTCGTGGCGTGTATACAGATACGCCGCAGATGTTTGGTGTGCATATGCTTATAGACAGGGATGATGCTATTCCCGGCAGATACAGGCTTATGAAGGTCGGCGACTGTCTGGTGAATAATGGTATGGCATCGTATGCCGGGATATTTAACGCAGGTAATATTGAGAATTCAGGTTATACGTCATCGGACATATGTGGAATAGCTGTTGCTAACAAAGGTGACAGATATTATATGATGTTTTCTATGTGGGAAGACTATGACATTAACCCCGATGTTATTGAATTCGCAGGTAGTGGAGTGAGGAAGTATGGGGAAAATGTCGGGATTGAGGGAGAGAGTGAAGATGATATAGACAGTAGTGGAAGTGGAGAAATAAGAGGACTTGGAAAAGGATATACGGAAGGTAGTGAAGGGAATAAAGAGGATGATGTGGGTAGTCAGGATAATAGGGTAAGCGATGGAGAAAATGGAGAGGTAAGGTATGCGGAAGGTGGTGAAGGTAATAAGAATGGCAATGTAGTAAATTATGCATCCGGTAGTCAATGCAATAAAGGAAATTATGACAAAAGAAGTGGGGAAGATAGGTGTGTAGGAGAGTGTGAGAATGATAGAAATGGTGGAACAAGAAACAGAGGCAAAGAAAATACACCTGATATACATATGCAGAACAGATATAATGAAGAATTACAGGCGATGGAAAGCGAGGAGGATGATACTGAGAGCTGTGGCTGTCCAAATAAGGTGAATGAAAAGACCCGACAGGATGCCTGCAATGAGAGATTATACAAAAAACTGTATTCCAAGGCAGATTATGTAGATGCATTTGATGATGACTACTTCTATGACTGTATAGAGGTAACTCCGCAGATGTTGTCACGACTTCCGCTAAAGGATAAGGAGATAATCAACAACAGCTTTCTTATTCACGGATATTATAACTTTCATCACCTGCTGTTTGGAAGGGTGTGCGACAATGAAAATAATACCAACTATTTTATAGGAGTGCCGGGAATGTACTGCAACAGAGAGCGATATATGGCATCAATGTTTGGCTTTAGCAACTTCAAAAAGAGCCACAGAAGTGATTATAATAATCCATACTTTGGATACTGGTATCAGGAAATATAGACAAAGCGCCTGTGGTCCTGCCACACACCGTTTAGTTTAGCATATGAGTGCGCTATGCCCTCATCAATAAAGCCAAACTTTTCCATAAGGTGAAGTGATGCGGCATTGTCAGGATGAATGTAGCATTCTGTGCGGTGAAGTCCAATATCGGGAACAATATATTCAAGTGCAGCAGCTATCATAAGAGAGGCAAGACCCTGATTGCGGTGGTATTCGTCTATCTTATATCCCATATTGGCACAGGGTGATGAACCTCTGCTGATATGGGAGAATGACAGCGAACCAAGTATATAATCGGGTTCATTTTTGTCTATCAGGAAGAACCTTGCAAATGTCATAGAAAGCAATCCTTTCATCTCAGCATCAAGCATACGGCTTATAAAGCTTTCGGTGTAAAAAGAAGCTGGTTTGTCAGACTCATACTTATCAAAGTCCTTGCGGTTACGGTAATAGAAGTCAAGAACATCTATGGAGTTATTGTGGTTGAGAACTTTGAGAGAGTATCTGCCAAGATTGTATTCGAGTTTCATGTTAATCCTCATTTCTTTATATGCGTATATTTTGTGATGCCGGTGTTTCTTTCAGAGCTTCTTTTCCGGCTTCTTTTTCAGCTTTCTTTTTCTGACGGAGTTCCCTAAAAAATGTGCTTAACATAGTAGAACATTCTTCGTCACATACACCCCTTACAACCTCAGCCTGATGGTTAAACTGTGGCATATTAAGAAGATTGATTATAGAACCTGCACATCCTGCTTTAGAGTTCATAGAGCCTATAACAACACGCGGTATGCGCGCCTGAACGATTGCACCTGCACACATCTGGCATGGCTCTAAAGTAACATATATAGTACAGTCTTCAAGCCTCCAGTCGTTCATATAGCGGCTGGCTTTTTTAATGGCAGTAATCTCAGCATGACCGAGAGTTGTCTTATCTGTGTTTCTTCTGTTATATCCACGTCCGATGATTTTTCCATTATAAACAATTATACATCCGATAGGAACTTCATCAAGCAGGGTTGCTTTCTTTGCCTGTTTGATGGCAAGCTTCATATAGTGGATGTCTTCTTTGGAAAATGTATCAGGAGATGAAACAACAGATGCAACTGAAGCATTTATATCGGTATTATTGTCATTCATATTTATCCTCATTTCTGCGCACGTTTTTTGCGCATAACG